>MDSZ01150035.1_pt1 | contig 18863 bp, 25 predicted proteins | sample 811201 | NCBI WGS metagenome assembly MDSZ01 (sample SAMN05326647, study PRJNA326480) | marine metagenome | isolation source: seawater | place: Indian Ocean: North | collected 2010
AAAATTTTAGTATTAGATTAATTTTTTTTGTGTTTTTATTATTTTTTCTATATTTATGTATATATGAATTTATAAATTCAAGTTACATTAGGAGAAATGTTATGGACAAAAAAATCACGACAGTCAAGGTATTAACAGATATATACAATGACTTTAAAAGATTAAATATAGAATCTGGATTTTCGTTACAAAAGCTTGTGAATCGTTCAATGTTTTTGTATGTAAATGAAGAGAAATTTAAGAATACGATAGAAAATACATATTTAAGTGGAAGTGTTTCATTTTAAGATAGGAGAATAAAGGTTATGAAAAAGAAAAAGATATTATTGTTATCAGATGATATTAGGATGCATAGTGGAATTGCTACTATGTCAAGAGAATTTGTTATGGGAACAATACAACATTTTGATTGGGTTCAAATCGGTGGAGCTGTTCAACACCCAGAGAATGGTAAAGTCGTAGATATGAGTGATGCTATAAGAAAGGAAAAGGGTATTGAAGGTTATTTAAAAATATATCCTGTGAGTGGTTATGGTAATCCAATAATATTAAGAAGAATAATTGAAATTGAAAAACCAGATGCAATACTACATTATACAGATCCAAGATTCTGGGGTTGGTTATATCAGATGGAAAGAGAGATTAGACAGACAATGCCACTTATGTATTATACTATTTGGGATGACTTACCTTATCCAAGATGGAATGAACCATTTTATGAATCTTGTGATTTATTAATGTCAATCTCAAAACAAACAGATAATATAGTTAAAAATGTATGTAGAGAAGAACCAAAAGAAGACTGGCAATTTACATATATTCCACACGGAATTGATTCGGAACAATTTTATCCACTTACAAACTTGGACCCAGATTGGGAAGAGTTTAAAAAATTTAAAAAAGATTTATTGGGTGATTTTAATCCAGAATTTATTGTATATTATAATAATCGAAATATTAGAAGAAAAGGTCCAGGTGATGTAGTTTTGGCATATAAAGAAATGTGTGATAAATTACCAAAAGAAAAAGCTGATAAATGTTTATTACTTATGCATACAGCCCCAATAGATGATAATGGAACTGATTTACCAGCAGTTATTAATGAGTTATGTCCTTATGAAGTTTTATTCTCACATAATAAAGTTTCACCTAAACAAATGAATTATTTGTATAATATAGCAGATGTTCAGATTAATATGGCAAGTAATGAAGGGTTTGGTTTGTCAGGAGCTGAAGCTTTAGTAACTGGAACACCAATTGTAAATAATGTTACAGGGGGATTACAAGACCATTGTGGGTTTAGACTTAAAGGTAAATTATTAACAACAAAAGATTATGAGGAAATACATTCATTACACGATAAGAGAAAGTGGAGAGATAATCCAGATTTGACACACGGAGAATGGGCAAAACCAATTTGGCCTGCATGTCGTAGTCTTCAAGGTTCACCAATGACACCATACATATTTGATGACAGACCAGATTTTGTAGAAGCAGGACAAGCTTTGTATGAATGGTATCAAGAAGGTCCAGAAAAAAGAAAAGAATATGGTGAAAAGGGAAGAGAATTTGCATTAAGAGAAGACATAGCATTTTCTTCTAAACATATGTGTCAAAGATTTATTACAGATATGGATACTTGTTTAGATGAATGGACACCAAGAAAAAGATTTGAAACTTATACCATAGGAGGAAACATAAATGAGTAAACCATTATTATTATTTCAGGCACCAGTAACTACACGAAGTGGTTATGGAAATCATTCAAGAGATTTAGTTCTATCACTTATTAAATCAGAGAAATATGATGTACATATACTTCCAATAAATTGGGGTGATACACCTATGAATGCATTAGAAGACGGAAATGAGAATCATCAGTTGATTAAATCAAAAATATTGAATACTCCTGAATTAAGTAAACAACCAGATATTAATGTTCAAGTTACAGTTCCTACTGAATTTCAACCTGTTGGTAAGTATAATATTGGAATAACTGCTGGGATTGAAACAACACAATGTTCTGCACAATGGATAGAAGGATTGAATAGAATGGATTTGATAATAGTTCCTTCTAAACATTCAAAAGATGTATTTACAAACACAAGATATCAAAATAAAGATGAGAATGGTAATGTAGTTCAAGAATTAAATTGTACCACACCAATAGAGGTTTTATTTGAAGGTGTAGATACTGAAATATATAAAAGAACAAAAAATATTCCAGATTCAATTTATAATGAACTAAATCAGATAGAAGATAAATGGAATTTCTTATATGTAGGACATTGGCTAAAAGGTGCATTAGGACAAGATCGTAAAGATACAGGTATGTTAGTAAAAGTATTTTTGGAAACTTTTAAGAATCAAAAAAATCCTCCAGGATTGATAATGAAAACAAGTGGAGCAACTTTTAGTATAATGGATAAATATGAGTTACTTAAGAAAGTTAATCAAATTAGAGATAATATTGAAAATGCAAAAACTTTACCTAATATCCATATATTACACGGAGATTTGACAGATGAAGAAATTAATGGTTTATATAACCATCCAAAAGTAAAGGCACATATATCATTTACAAAAGGTGAAGGTTTTGGAAGACCATTATTAGAAGCAAGTGTATCTGAAAAGATTGTTATTGCACCTAATTGGAGTGGACAAATTGATTTTCTAAATTCTTCATCGGTATTACTTCCTGGACAAATACAACAAGTTCATCCTTCTGCTGTATGGGAAGGGGTTATACAGAAAGAATCAGGTTGGTTTACTATTAATTATCCATATGCATCAAAGGTAATGAAAGATGTATTTAAAAATTATAGAAATTATAAGGTAAGGGCAACTAAACAATCTTTAGTTAGTCGTGGTAGATTTAGTCTTAATAAAATGAATGAATTATTTGATTCAATTTTAGATAAATATTTACCTACATTTTCACAACCAGTTGAATTACAATTACCAAAATTAAAAAAATTGGGGGAACAAACACCTCCTTCAATACAATTACCAAAATTAAAAAAGTTGGGGGAAACAACAAATGTTTAAATTACAAGAACTAAAAGAATGGTATGCTAGATTTAGGGGGAGAAAGTTTTATAGTAAAGTTCGTAAGATATACACTCGTTCTAATGAGATAAATCCTTCCATTGAATCAAGAAAAAGATTTTTAAAATCTATTGGAGATAAATAATGGAAGAGAAAGATATTTTACAAGAAGGATTTGAGGATAGAAAAGTTACTTGTCCACATTGTGGCAGTAAAAATTGTTTTGAATCAACCGAAGAAGAAACAGGGGTTATTTCATATCTATGTCTAAAATGTGGTTACACTACAAATTCTTATTTTACAGAAGAGTCAGAATCTTTACAGAATAGTTTTAATACTGCACCAACCTTAATAAAGGACTTACAATTCTTTGACAAGAAAAGAAAATTAATTTGGATACCTTGTGTATTGAATATGGGTAAACGAGGAATTATCTTTCCAAAAGGAAGTCGTAATAATTGGGATTGGCATTATGCTAAAGTAGTTGATATAGTAAAAGAGGAACAAAATAAATACCCAGTTCCTGGAAAAGATGGTGAGTTTTATCAATCAAAGTTAGATATAGAAAATTCATTAGTATTTGACTGGGATAATTTTATAGGTGCCTGTGAAGAGATGGGTATTACAACTGATTTAATAAATTAAAAAAATAAATAAATTAAAAGAGGTTACAATGAAGAATGTAGATACTAATAAACCAAAGTATTTGTATAATGCAAATTCAGAGTTTATTCCAACAAAAACGCCAATTTATTATTCAGGACCATATTGGGATGAGAAAGAATTAGAATCAGCCGTTAGTGTCTTGATGAATGGTAAGTGGTTAGCTTCTGGAGAAAATGTTAGAAAGTTTGAAAGAAAGTTTTCACGAAAATTTAACCAATCAGATTCGGTAATGGTTAATAGTGGTAGTTCTGCAAATTTAGTTATGATAGCTGCACTTAAAAAAGTATTGGGTTGGGAAGATGGTGATGAAATAATATTATCACCTGTTGGATTTCCAACGACAATAGCTCCTGTGGTTCAACACGGATTAAAACCTGTATTCATTGATATTGAATTTGATACATTGAATTTTGATTTGGATTTATTAGAAGAAAAAATAACTGATAGAACAAGAGGTATTTTTATTTCACCTGTATTGGGTAATCCACCTGACTTTGATAAGTTATTGGAAATAAAAGATAAATATGGTATAGAACTTATAATGGATAATTGTGATTCACTTGGTAGTAAGTGGAAAGGTAAGTTACTTACTGATTATACCATAGCTTCATCTTGTTCATTTTATCCAGCACACCACATTACAACAGGTGAGGGTGGTATGGTATCTTCTAACAATCCACAAATAGTTGCTGAGGCTAGAAGTTTTGCTTGGTGGGGTAGAGATTGTTATTGTGTAGGTTCAGCAAATTTACTTTCCTGTGGAACTTGTGGTAATAGATTTGATAAGTGGTTAAAAGATTATGAAGGTATAGTTGATCATAAATATATTTTTACTAATATGGGATATAATTTAAAACCATTAGACTTACAAGGAGCTATGGGTGTAGTTCAATTAGAAAAATTTGATGAGATACACGAGAGAAGAAGGAATAGTAAAAATAATTTACATAAAATTATTGAAGAATGTGTTCCTGATGTATATCTTCCAAATGAATTAGAACCATCAGAAACATCTTGGTTTGGAACACCAATTGTATGTGATAATAAAGAACAAAAAGATGAATTGGTAAAATATTTTGAAGAGATAAAAGTACAGACAAGAAACTATTTTGCTGGTAATATATTATTACACCCTGGATATAGACATTTAGATGATTATAGTAAGTATCCTAATTCAAATAAAGTATTAGATAAAGTATTTTTTATAGGAGCTTCACCACATTATGATGATGTTATATTTGATTATATTCGAGAAAAGTTAGATGAGAGGTATAGTTAATGACAGACTTACAATCATCTCTGAAAAAGGTAGGAGAATATGTTACTCAAATAATTCATTTTAAAGATGGAGTTAAAAGAACTTTTGAGGGAGTAAAGACTACTAATATTAAGCAAGGACAGATGACTAAACTTGAATTAAAAGATGGTAGATATGTTCTTATAAATGATGCCAATGTATTATGTATAGAGGTGTTTAGTGAAGACGAATAAATTAATATTAGGTGATGGGTTACTTGGTTCTGAATTAGTTAAACAAACTGGTTGGGATTATATTAGTAGGAAAAAAGATAATTTTAATTTAGAAGACATAGAATCTTATATCAGAGAGAATGATAACTATGATGAGATTATAAATTGTATAGCACATACAGATACATATTCTGATGATTCAGAAAAGCATTTGAGTGTTAATTTTGATTTTGTAGTTAATTTAGTTAAAATCTGTAATCAGACATCCAAAAAATATATTCATATATCTACTGATTATGTCTATACTCATTCAAAACCATTTTCAAGTGAAAAAGATGTTCCAGTTCATTTGGGAACTTGGTATGGATATAGTAAATTATTGGCAGATGGATATGTTCAGAGATGTTCATATAATCATCTTGTATGTAGAAGTACACATAAAGAAAAACCTTTTAAATATGATAAAGCTTGGACAAATCAATATGGAAATTTTGATTATGTAGATAAACAGACGGAAAGAATTATTCATTTAATAGAAAATGATAAAAATGGTTTATATAATATTGGAGGAGAACTTACAACAATGTATTTATTAGGTAAGAAAACAAGAGATGTTTTACCAGATGATACTATTAAAGGAGCTCCAACTGATGTAACTATGAACATTAATAAATTAAAGAGGTGTGTAAATGATAAAGAAGAATTATAAATCACTACATAATAGAAATATAATTAGTGAAAAATCATCATCTAAAATGAAGATTGTTCCCGGTAGTATTATTAGATTTAGTTATTCAGGAAAAGAAGTTAATGATTCAAGACCACTTGTATTAGTATTGAATCCACGATGGAGAGGAAAGTTACACGGATTAAATATTAGTTATTTAAAAGAAGCAAATTTAAAACAATTACTTAATTTAGTAAAAGAAACTGCACAGGGAAGAATTAAAAGATTATTAAATTTAAGATTACCATTATTAAAGGCTGATATAGGAAATCCAAGTAAATTTTATCATAGTAGATTGAAAGGATTTTTAGTTGGAAAGCCAGATTGTTATAGAACATATAATTATGGTGGTATAGGTGGTGTTAGAATAATTGATTATAAATTTAAAGGAGCTTCTTGGGGTGATAGGAGAATTAAATAATGGGTAAATATATGTGGGGTTGGGCACAAGTTCGTTCAGGACAAGTAATTAATTTTAGATACAATGGTGTTCAAAGAATTGTTATAGTTATGTCGTGTCCAAAGGACCCAGGAGCAAAAGATAAACATTTGATGCATGCTATTCAACTTCAATCTGCAGGAAGAGGTGTTAGTGGTATAGGAGCAAAATTACCTCGAATTTTGGATAAAATGGGTGGAGTTGTATTGTTATTAGATGATATACAAAAGGGTAAATTTTTTAAAATTAGAGTAGGATATGACTCTGAATTTGACCAAATAAGACCAGATACGGCATATGCTTCATTGAAAGGTTTAATAGCCAGAAAAGATTTATATAAAACTTTTAACTGGGAAAAATGTAGAAAATCATCTCTTTTTTTAGACAACGATGAATTAAATGAATTTAATATTCCAATTAATATGTTATCGGATACAGGTGTTATTCAGAGTGAGGAGTTACCACCAGTAAAACCAAATCCAAAGACATTTAAAAGAAAACCAAGAAGACAAAGATATAATCCTGGTATGGTATGGCAAAGAAGGAGTGGTGTATGGGCAGCTAAAAATTTGGATGGTAAGATTGAGACATTTGAGACAGAGAAACAGGCAAAGATATGGGCGGCAACAACTAATGATAAGTGGAAACAGATGATTCAAACAAAAGCTGAAAAAATGACAAAAAAACAATTAGCGAAAATGAATAGAAGATTAAAAGACAAAGTTAGTAGATGGCATGAACAATCGGGTATGAAGCTTAAGAAGTCAATGTCTAAAAAAAATGATGATTGGAAATAAATAATGAAGTATGGAGATATAGTTGATAAGTCTGCGGTTGTAATACACGGAAATTTAGCAACATTAGATGATTGGTATTTTATTACTTTAGAAAAGAGAATAAGAATGAGTCATCAAATAATTAGTGAATTTGATAATATCATCATTACTTATAATAAGAAAAATGATATAAATGATTGTGATGTTAAAAGGTTACGAGATTTATATAGAAAATACTATCCAGATTGTATTTTTTTATTTGATGTTAATAATCGTGGTTGGGTATTTGGTGGAATTGATTTAACAAAAAATGCATATTCATATGTATGTAATAATTTAGATGTTGATTATGTTTGGTTATTAACAGATGATTTTTTTATTAAACAACCTTTTTTAGATATTGATTTTGGTGATGAAGAATATGATTTTTATGGAATGCCATTTTTTGGATATGGTGGTATTCAAAATATAGTAGGTAAGGATACTCCTGGAACAATGGAGGAACATATAGATAAGTATTTAGAACATTATACTAATGAGTTTAATCCACAATTTAATTTTTATATCATTCGTACTGATGCAATAACATTCTATCATATGATTGAGTCTGGTGATGCAGATGAAAGATATAAAAAATGGATACAAAGTGAAAATCCAGATCCAAGAGAATATACATTATCAACAGAGGCATTGCTCGGTAAATCCTTACGGAATAATATGTTAAATTGTAAAATGATTATTGATGGTATGGATTTAAGAAATTTGGTTAAAACAATTATAAGTTATGAACAACACGATGGATCTCATAAGAATGTGTATTTTCTTGATTATGGGTTATGTCATATGGATGATATAAATCAAGAGGTTGTCGTATTAGATAAAGATAATGCAAGATTAGCAAGAATTAAAATATCATAAGGGAGTAATAGATGAAAATAAGTTATGCAATAACAACACACAATGAACACGAAGAAATAAATAAATTGTTAGAATTTCTTGTTCATAATACAGATTCGGAAGACGAGATAGTAATACTTGATGATTTTTCAAATGAAGAAACACAACAAGTATTTCAAAGTTGGAATCAACAATATGGAGATGTTAAGGAAATTAGAATTGAACAAAGAAAATTAAATAAAGATTTCGCTGCACAAAAAAATTACTTGACAAGTATGTGTAAAGGTTCGTATATTATGAATATAGATGCGGACGAAATGCCACATCCAATACTTGTTAGTCAAATTAAAGAGATATTAACAATAAATGAAGTAGATTTAATATGGGTGCCAAGAGTTAATACTGTAAAGGGATTAACAGATGAACACATTAAAAAATGGGGTTGGAATGTAAATAAAGAAGGTTGGGTTAATTATCCAGATTATCAAGGAAGAATTTATAAGAATAATGGTAAGATTAAGTGGAGAAAGCCAGTTCACGAAGTTTTAAGTGGACACGAAACTTTTTCACATTTACCACCAAGAGAAGAGTTTAGTTTATATCATCATAAAGAGATAAAAAAACAAGAACAACAAAATAAAATGTATGAGGGAATAAATAAATGAAATGTTTAGTTACAGGTGGTGCAGGATTTGTAGGAACTAATTTAGTCAGAAGATTATTAGAAGATGGACACGAGGTTGTATCATTTGATAATTATAGTACAGGATTAGAAGAAAATGAACAAGACAATTGTGTATATTTTAATGTTGATTTTTCAAAAATTAAAGAATATGATTTTTTAAGTGAAGAACCAGATGTAATATTTCATTTAGGAGCTTTGGCTAGAATACAACCATCTATAAAAAATCCAGTTGATTGTTTAGAAAATAATTTTAATGGAACATTGAATATATTAGAATATGCAAGAAAGTATCAGATACCAGTTGTATATGCAGGTTCAAGTTCAAAACATCATAATTTATATGGTAGTCCATATGCTTGGTCTAAATATGGTGGAGAAGAATTATGTAAATTGTATGGAAATATGTATGATGTACCAAGTTGTATATGTAGATTTTATAATGTATATGGACCATATCAAATAGAAGAAGGTGATTATTCAACAGTTATAGGTATCTTTGAAAGACAATACAGAAATAATGAACCATTGACAATTACATCAGACGGAGAACAACGAAGGGATTTTACTCATATTGATGATATTGTAGATGGATTAATTGGATGTATGAGAGCAATGCACGGAGAAGTAGATATGAGATTTGCTGGTGAAGAGTTTGAATTGGGTAGAGGTGAAAACTTTTCTATCAATGAAATAGCTGATATGTTTGGTAAAGATTATCCAAGAAAATATTTAGACAAAAGACCTGGAGAATATGATTCAACATTATGTACGGATACTAAAGCAAAAGAATTATTAGATTGGAAACCAAGTGTTAATTTACCAGATTATATAAAGGAAGTAAAGTGATTAAGATAAAATTAATAGAATCTGGATTTCATACTTTATTTCCATATAAAAAATCAATGAATCAATTCAGAGATATTGGGGTGGAAATAGTATTGCCAGAAAATGATACAGATTCATATGATTTGGTATTGATTGATCATCATTCATTTTGTGATAAAAAACTTTCACTTAAAGAATCTACTGAAAAGGGATTAGAATTTTTATCTAAAATAACTGGTGATTATATTTTAGTGGATGGACAGGATTCAGCATCGTTAATTGGAACATTTGAAGTATTTAAGGAATCTAATGCATTATTAATGTTAAAGGATACTCTTTATAAAGATAGAAGTTTATATACAAAAGGTTGGATAGGTGGAAGATATTTCTGGGGAACTGATTGGGAAAATTTTGATGAACTTAAATACATACCAAAAGATTTTGACAAATATTCGGATAGAATAAAATTATCAGGAAAAAATTGGTTGGGTGTAAATCCTGTTCAATGGTTAGATTATAGTAATTTACCAAAATTATTTGATGTATCTGCTATGTTTGGATATCCAATTGGACAGAAAACATATGAACATATGTTAGATGGTAAAACTTTTGCACCAAGACAAGATTATTATTATGATGAACATAGAAAACCAGTAATGGATATTGTAAATCAATCACCATATATGGTTGCAAAATTATTTAAGGGAAGACGACTTCCATTTGAAATATATAATCAATATAATTTACATTCAAAGGTTGTATTAAATCCATTTGGATTTGGAGAATTGGCTCCTCGTGATATAGAAACTGCGATGTATGGTTCTATTTTATTAAAACCAGATGTTAGTCATTTAGAAACTCATCCATTTATTTACGAGGACGGGGTTACTTATATCGCTTGTAAACACGATTATAGTGATTTGGAAGAAAAGATAGAATATTGTGTAGAAAATTTTGATGAATTACAGGAAACTCTTGTTGGAAATATGAGAAAGAAATATGAAGAAGCATATCATCCACATTATCTACCTATACATACTGCAAAGATATTAACAGAATTAAATCTTGTGGAGAGTTTATAGTGAATATATTATTTATAGCAGTATTTGATGATGAAGGACTTTCTACAAATAATTCACAGGCAGATTCATTTGAAAAAAATGGACATACAGTGATTAGGTATTCATATAGATTGGCCGGGGATAAACTTGGAACGGAAGAACGAGATAGAGATATAGTTGATATATGTAAGAGTGAAAAACCAGATTTGACTATTTTTGCAAAAACAAACACCGTAGATAGTAATGTATTTTCAGAATGTAAAAAATATTCTAAAGTTTGTTATTGGTTTTGTGACCCATTATTAACTTATAATAATAAAGAATTTTTTGATAAGACTAAAGAATGTGATTTTTTCTTTTGTGATAAAGAGAATGTTTTGACAAAGGCAAAAGAGTTTAATGAGAATTGTTATTTAGTATGTGAAGGATATGATTCGGAAGTTAATTTTCCAATAGAAACTGATAAAGATATTGATGTTTCTTTTATTGGAAATTTATATGGAGAACGAGAGGGTATAATAAATAATCTTGATGAGTTTGTACAAATATTTTCAAATGCATATGGAATAGAGCATTCCGATATAGTAAGTCGTAGTAAAATTAATTTGAATTTTTGTACGGAGTATGGAGCTTCTGATAGGGTATATAAAGTATTAGCATCTAATGGGTTTTTGATTAGTGATGATTGGATAGGAAGAGACAAATATTTTGAAGATGGTGAAGATATTGTTATCTATACTGATGTTCAAGATTTAAATGAAAAGATTTCTTATTATCTTAATAATGATAACGAAAGAAATAGAATATCTAAAAATGGATTTAACAAGGTTAGTAAATTGACAAGACTTGAATGGAGTAAGAATATTATAGATATCGTGGGAGGTTTAATTTGAAAGTTTTAATAACAGGCACAAATGGATTTATTGGAAAGAATGTATTTAATAAACTTTCTGAAAATCAAAAGAGATTATCAATAGATAATTTTATTTGTTTGGATAGAGATTTTTTACAAAAATCAGATTGGAAGGAAACATTAGAATTATATGTAAAAGAGGTTGATGTTATATTTCATATAGGAGCAATATCAGATACAGCTTTACACGATTCAACTGAAATGTTACTATGTAATTATTTGTTTAGTAAAGAGTTATTTGATTATTCAGAATTATATAATAAGAAAGTAATATATTCATCATCAGCTGCTTGTTATGGAAATGGTGATGGGATACCGAATAATATTTATGGTTGGTCAAAATTATTAGCAGAGAATTATGGATATAGTAAATGTACAAATTTTGTTTCATTGAGATATTTTAATGTATATGGTCCAGGTGAAGACCACAAAGGAAGTAAAGAATATAAACAAAATATGTCTTCAATAGCATTTCAATCTTGGGTTCGTGGTGGTATGAAATTATTTCCAAAGAAACCAAGAAGAGATTTTGTTTTCATTGATGATGTAGTTAGTGCAAACATTACTGCAATATCATCTCCAAAAGGAATATATGAAGTAGGAAGTGGAGTTGCAAGAACATTTGAATCAATATTAGATAATTTAGAATTACCATATACATATCATTCAGAAGATAAAATACCAGAATGGTATCAGTTTTATACCAAATCAGATGAAACAAAATGGTTACCAAATTGGACACCAAAATATAATTTGGAAAGGGGTATTAAAAAATATAAGGAATATTTGAATAAATGAAAACTTTAATATTATTTCCACACGGATTAGGAGATTGTATTTTACTAACACCTACATTAAGAGAATTATATAATAAATTTGGAATGAAGGTTGATATAGTAACACTTAAAAGATTTGAATCTGCTATGTTATTTGATAATTGTCCATATGTAGATAAGATATTTTATTCAAAGGATGCTTGGCACGACTTTGAACACGGAAATGTTGAGTTAGCATTTAATACATTATTTAATGAATGGGGTAAATTTGCAGAAGAGAATGGATATAAACAATATGGTATGCCAATGCACAGAGGAAGTCAGAATAAGATAACAATGAATGCAGATTATTTTGGATTACAATTAGAAGATACTCATACAGAAATTTTTACTACCGATGAAGATAAAAAAAATGCAGACAAACTTATAGAAGAATTTGTGGGTGATGAAAAATATGGATTTGTTCAAACAGAAACAGGAGTAGTTCAGAAAAATTTACCAGAAGGTTATGGTAGAAAATGGTTATCTGATAATAAAGGAATTAAAAATGTTATAGAGATTGGTAAAGAGATTGGTGTGTTTGATTATAATATAAATGTTCAATTTGAAATATTAAGAAGAGCATCATCTGTTTGTATTCCAGATTCAGTATTTTATCACGCATGTCACGCTATAGGAAAGGATATTGATTTTGTTTATTTTGGTAGAGGAGAAGGAGTTTATAATAGAGTTAAACCACTTCATAAAGTTAATGAGAATGTTAGGTATTCATTATGAGCAATAAAAAATTATTTACAGGACCATTTGTAGGGGAATTTGGACACGAGTTATTTTGTTGGCAAGGAAAAATACGAAGACTTTCAAAGGATTATGAACATACTACGGTTGTTTGTCTTCCAGGACATCAAATTCTATATTCGGATTTTGCAGATGAGATTATAGAATATAGTCCAGAATCTTATATACCAGATTGTTCTTGGAATAGGGGAGTTACTGATAACTATCCAACTCCAGATGAAGATGGATATGATTATATAGGACCAAATAAACAGATAATTAGGTTATATGACGAACATCAAGATTTTGTAAAGTTAGGAAAGAAGATACCTAATATGGATTATGATTTTATTTTTTCCGCAAGATATACAGATAAATTAAATTCTTCATATAGAAATTGGCCAACTGACAATTGGGATAATTTAGCTGAAAGGTTATTGAATGATGGATATAGAATAGGTTGTATAGGATTATCAACGATGAGTTATAAAGTTCAAAATACTGATGATTTTCTTGATCTTGATTTAGAGTCATTGGCTAATGTATTATCATCAAGTAAAAAAATTATAGGACCATCATCTGGACCAATACATTTTGCAACTTTATGTAAGACAGAACAACTTCTGTGGAGTGGAGATGATATTGAAAAAAATAAAATTCGTTATTTAGACTGGTGGAATCCATTTGATGTTAAGGTAGAATTTATTCCAAATCCAGATTGGAATCCAAGTGTAGATGAAATATATGAGAGGTGTATTAAGTGAAAAATATTGTTTATATAGTTGCAATTAATTGGGATTTACAGGGTCCAGCAATAAAGAGTTGGGAGTATTGGTGTAAGAAAAATAATTGTGATTTTTATGTAGTTGATGAACCAGTAGTAGATGTTGATGATATGGCACCACATTGGCAGAGATATTATATTTATGATATTCTTGAAAATCAAAATATTGAATATGATAATATTCTATATGTAGATGCTGATGCAATGGTAAGGTGGGACGCTCCAAACTTTTTTGATATGTCAGATGGTAAGTTGGGAGTAGTTCAAGATTTAGGAAACTTTGAATGGGTTTATAATGGTATAAAAGGTTATAAACAATTCTTCCCTAATACAGATGTTGAATGGGATAAATATTTTTGTACTGGGTTTCTATTGATGAATAAAAATCATAGACAATTTTTTCAAGATATTATTAGTTTCTATTTTAAACATCAAGATGATTTAAGAATATTACAGTATCAGACACTTAAAAAAGGATTTGATCAGACTCCTGTAAATTACTTAGCTAAGTTACATAACATAGATTTACAATATCTATCCTTAAAATGTAGTTTGGGTTCGTTACATCAGAAGTTTATATTGAACAATGGAATGTTTATAGATATGGGAGATGTATGGCAATTCAATGGAATACCAAAGGAAGATACAAAAAAAATAATGGAACAGGTTTGGAATCAAACAAAGGAGAATTATAGTGAATAGTAAAATGACATTTTGTGTTTCTTGTTATAATTCGTTACCATTTTTAAAGTTGGCTGTTAAATCTGTTAGGAAAAATAGTTACTATAATGAATCACCATTTATAGTTTTTGCTGATGGATGTAATGATGGTACAGATGAGTGGTTACGAGAAAATGAAGATAAATATAATTTAACATTAATCATAGAACCTCGTTCAGAACATAGTTCAAATGGTTATGGAATGAACAGAGTTGCAGAGTTAGTGGAAACAGAATATATTAATTTTGTCCACGCAGATATGTATGTAGCTCCAAATTGGGATTTAAAATTATTAGAAGAAATAGAAAAATATTCAGACGATGAACGAGTATTAATTTCAAGTTATAGATTTCAACCAAATTTATTCTACGATGGAAATGAACCTGACAGACCTGGAACTGTAATGGTTAATCCAAAAGATTTTGGGGATACAACGGAAACATTCAATGTAGAGTTATTTGAGAGGGAAGCAACAGACTTTCAGGAAAGACATAAACTTATTAATTTTCCAAAGGCGGAAGGTTGTAGTTTTATTATTAAAAAAAGAGATTGGGATTATATTGGTGGGAATGATTTAAGATTTAAACCTAATGGTTGGGAAGATATGGATTTATTTTTAAGAATGAGAAATGATGGATTTAAATATAAGGTTATAGGTTCAAGTGTAGTTTATCATTTTGCAGGTAGAGGTGGAAATGGTTTTTTTGGTGATAAACTTGGGAAAAGAAATGAATCCAATAAAAATGGTGAAGAGAAAACATTTAGAGAATTTGTAAAAAAATGGGGTGGAGACGCACTTAAAGATGAGTTTGGTATGATTTGTGGGATACTACCACTACCAGAAACATTAAAAGAGGATAATAATGAATAGAAAATATTTACCAACATTATCAGAACTTGTTGATAGGTTATCAATAATTCAACTTAAAGAAGTTTTTATACCTGAACATAAAAAGGAATACTCAAAGGAGATTCAGGATATTGTTCACGACATAGATTTGATATTAGAGGATGAAGATGTTAGGTTAAGTGGAAAAGATATCAGAGCCATTGTAGTTTTATCACAGATGAATCTACATATATGGCATAATGAATCTGAAGCAAGAAATGGTAATAATGCGGGTGAGAATCTTTTATTGACTCACGGAATAAATGGTATTAGGAATACGGCAAAAAATAAAATACAAGAATCTGTTGGTGGTAGAAAAGATTATAAGACAGATTGTTTAGCAGATGAATTTAAAGATTGGGAGGTAAGTTGGGATGAGTAAAAAAATATTGGTAATAGGAGATAGTTGTACTGATGTTTTTGTATATGGAGATATTGAAAGAATATGTCCAGAAGCACCAGTTCCAGTTATAAATCCAACTCGTAAAACAGAGAATGGAGGGATGTCTAAAAATGTTCAGGCAAATATAGAAGCTCTTGGTTTTACTTGTGGGATTATAACTAATGGTAATAAGATACGAAAGGTTAGGTATGTAGATAATCGTTCAAATCAATTGGTATTAAGAGTTGATGAAAATGATAGATGTGAAAGAATAAATATTGATAATGATGTTATGGAAAAGTTTAATGAGTTTGATGCAATTATCATATCAGATTATTGTAAAGGATTTCTAACAGAAGAAGATATTAAAAATATTTGTTCTAATAATGATAATGTATTTATTGATACAAAAAAACAATTGGGTGAATGGGCATCAAATGCAAAATTTATTAAAATAAATGAATTTGAACATAAAAAGAATTATGAGATAATACCTAATTATCCTTCGTTGGAAAGTAAATTAATTGTTACACGAGGTAGAAATGGTTGTGATTATCTTGGAACTAATTATCCAGTTGAAGATGTATCAGTAAAGGATGTATCAGGGGCTGGAGATACATTTTTATCTGGATTAGTAGTAGAATATGTTAAGAGTAATGATATAGATAAGGCAATTAAATTTGCACAAGAATGTACTACAAAGGTAGTTCAAAAACACGGAGTTTCAACGATATGATAAAATATACAGATACACTTGGTGATACAGACATAATGGAGTATATTGATGTTGATGAACAATTAATATGGTTTGATAAGTATAATAGATTGTTAGCACCTTGGCGAAACAAGACATTATTATTGGCATTGTATATATCAAAAAATAGAAATTTAACACATATAGTAGAAACTGGAACAACAAGAAAAGAAGGATTTAATATGGATGGACAGGCAACATCTTTATTCGGAGATTACTGTCATACATTATTAAATGGAAATGGAAAGATTTGGACTTGTGATATTAATAAAAATAATATTGATATGTGTAAACAAATAACAGAAGAATATAAAAGTTATATAACATATGTAGTAGATGATTCTTTAAATTTTTTGGAGAAATTTGATGATAGAATAGATTTTTTATATTTAGATTCATTTGATGCAACTGAAGGTAAAAGTGAAGAAGCCTCTCAACATAACTTGAAAGAAATTAAAATTGCATTACCAAAGTTACACAAAGATTCTGTTGTTGTTATTGATGATTATCATATGGGAGAGAATACTGGTAAAGGAATGTATTCAGTTCCATATCTAAAAGAAAATGGGTGGAGAACATTAAACACTACTGGCTATCAAGCAGTATTAATAAAAAAATAATATGAAAAAAATATATTTTGGTATAAATGGACAATTTGGTGATATGATTATTCAAGAGCCTACGCTTAGAAAAATTATAAATGATAATCCAAATACAAAAATTGTTATGGGTGGACATAAGAAATATTTTGAGATACTTGAATTGTATAAAGATTATCATAAAAATATAATTGATTTTAAATGTTGGGATGAATATACACCAAAGACAGGTTGGCCAAGTGAAAACGATAAGAAATATATTGAGGAAAATAATTTTGATATGATGTATGAAGTTGCACCAACACATAAAGAAGTTGACTGGGTTAAACACAGACATATTACAGAAGAGATGGGTAATATGTTTGGAGTTAGTAATGATACTTGTGATATTCAATTACCAATGTTAGAAGGAGTAAAGAAAGAAAAGGGTTCAGTAGCACTGGCTCCAATATCAAGTGATTTTTATAGAACACTTGGAAAGGAAAATTTGAGTTCCATAGTTAGTAATTTATCTGACAGAGGATATACAATATATCATTTGGCAGGACCAAACGAAAACGATATAAAAAATACAATTAAGATACAGACTTCATATGTAGAATGTGTCAGAAAAATGTTATCTACTGATTTTCTAATAACAGTTGATACTGGTATGAATTGGGTTGCATCTGCATATAATCATCCAACGATTGGTCTTTATTCTATAATGTTCAATCCACACGGAGGCACAACAAAGAATTGGCAACCTGTAAATAAAAATGCAATATATTTAGAGGCTAGATGGGTAAATGAAATTAATATTAATGATATACTTAAAGCAATTAAAAAAATGGAGGAAATATAATATGGTAAAGGTATGGACAAACGGATGTTTTGATATATTACATAGAGGACATATAGAATTATTTAGATATGCTCACTCACTTGGAGATGAATTAATAGTAGGTGTAGATTCAGATGAAAAGGTTAAGAATGACAAGAGTGATGACAGGCCAATAAATAGTTTACAAGATAGAATGTTTATGTTACAATCTATTAAATATATTGATAAAGTTATTCCATTTGATTCAACAAAAGAATTAGATGATACATTAAAATGGTATAAACCAGATATTATGGTAATAGGTTCAGATTGGAAAGGTAAAAAAGTTATTGGTGAGTTCTGGACAAAAAAATTAGTATTTTTTGATAGAATTGATGGATACTCAACTACAAAAATATTGGAGGGTTAAATGTTAATTTATGTAGATATAGATAATACTATTTGTCATACTGAAAATTCAGATTATAAAAATTCAATTCCAAGATATGACCAAATATCAAAAATAAATAAACTACACGGCGAAGGTAATGAAATAGTTTATTGGACAGCTCGTGGAGGACATAGTGGAATTGATTGGAGTAAATTTACGAAAAAACAAATCGATAATTGGGGTTGTCATTACACACGAATAGAAACACAAAAGAAACCATCATATGATTTATTCATATGTGATAAAACTAAAAGGATAGAGGAAATATAATGGGACACAAAATAAAACCAAAAGTATGTGAAGGATGTAAAGTTCCTAAAGGATGGGGTGAGGAACTCATCATAGAAAATAATGAAATGTATTGTGGTAAACTTTTAATCTTTAAAAAAGGTTGTAAGTTTTCAATGCATTATCATTTGATT
>MDSZ01214747.1_pt1 | contig 18861 bp, 16 predicted proteins | sample 811201 | NCBI WGS metagenome assembly MDSZ01 (sample SAMN05326647, study PRJNA326480) | marine metagenome | isolation source: seawater | place: Indian Ocean: North | collected 2010
TGTAACATTATCAGGATGGTTACATCGTAAAAGAGATCACGGCAATTTATTATTTATTGATTTAAGAGATCATTACGGAATAACTCAGTGTGTCATTGAAAATAATAACAAGCTATTTCCAATTCTTGAAAAATCAAAACCAGAAACAGTTTTAAAAATTTCAGGTAAAGTAGTCAGTAGAGCTAAAGGCACAGAAAATTTGGATTTAAAAACTGGAAAAATTGAAATCATTATTAACTCTGTTGAAATATTGTCCAAAGCGAACGATTTACCAATACCTGTGTTTGGTGAGCAAGAATATCCGGAGGATCTGAGATTAAAATATAGATTTTTAGATTTGAGAAGAGCAGAAATGCACAAAAATATTATCTTAAGATCTAAAGTTATATCATTTATCCGAACAGAGATGATTAAATTGGGTTTTTTGGAGTACCAGACACCAATTTTAACTTCTTCTAGTCCTGAAGGTGCTAGAGACTTTTTGGTGCCTAGCAGATTGAGTCCAGGAAAATTTTATGCTTTACCCCAAGCTCCACAACAATTTAAACAAATGATAATGGTTTCTGGTTTTGATAAATATTTTCAAATAGCTCCTTGTTTTAGAGACGAAGATGCTAGAGCTGATAGAAGTCCTGGTGAATTTTATCAGCTAGATATTGAGATGTCTTTTGTAGAGCAAGAAGATGTATTTGAAGTAGTTGAAAAACTAATGGTAAATTTGTTTAAGAAGTTTTCAAAGAAGAAAATTTTAAGTGAAAAATTTCCACGTATTCCATTTAAAGAAGCAATGCAAAATTATGGTACTGATAAACCAGATTTAAGAAACCCTCTGATAATACATGATATAACAAAAATTTTTTCTAATGATGATATTAGTTTTGAAATTTTTAAAAGACTTGTAAAAAATGGGGCAAGAGTGAAATCGATATTAACAAAAAAAACCAAAGACATGCCAAGAAGTTTTTTTGATGGTATTGACAAATGGGCAAAAGATCAAGGAGCATCAGGACTTGCATATTTTACCTTTGAAAATGATAAGACAATTAAAGGTAAGGGACCAGTTGGAAAATTTTTTGGTGAAAAATCATTAAAAGAAATAATGAAGATTTGTAAAGCCGAAATAGGTGACAGCATTTTTTTATCATGTGGAAAAAATAATGAGTTGGAGAAAATTTTATCATTAGCAAGAGACAAAATAGCAAAGGATCTTAGATTAATAAATGAAGATGAATTTGCTTTTTGTTGGATTGTAGATTACCCAATGTTTGAATTAGATGATAAAACTAAAAAAATTAAATTTAGCCACAATCCATTTTCTATGCCACAGGGAAATATCAATAATTTAGATTTAAAAAAACCACTAGAATTAAAAGCTTTTCAGTATGATATTGTTTGTAATGGAGTAGAATTATCTTCAGGAGCAATAAGAAACCATATTCCAGAATTAATGTATAAATTATTCTCAATTGTAGGATACAATAAAAGTGATGTAAATTCCAAGTTTAGTGGAATGATTAATGCTCTAAGTTATGGCGCGCCTCCACATGGTGGAATAGCTCCTGGTTTAGATAGGATTGTAATGTTGCTTGCAAATAAAAAAAATATTAGAGAAATTACTTTATTTCCGATGAATCAAAATGCACAAGACTTGATGATGTCAGCACCTTCAGAAATAGATGATAATCAATTAAAAGAGCTTAGTATAAAAATTGATAAAAAAAAAAATTAATTTTTTGATTTTAGATTAATCCTTACATCAGAAAGGTCTACAAGTTTCTCCTCTAGATTGCTTCTTACAAAGCCTTTAGAAGTAATATTTTTTACAATATTCAAAAATTTATCATTAGCATTGTTCTGTATACGTTCTTTTGATAATGCAATTGAGGGAGTATGCGCAAGTTCCTCTTTTCCTAAATAAGAAATTGCTAATTCTCTAAAAACGTAGTCTAAAATTGAAGATGCGCTAAGAATTCTATCGTTACCGACTACATTTCCAGACGGTTCAAATTTTGTATCAATAAATGCATCGACATACTCGTCTAATGGCACTCCATATTGTAACCCAAGAGAAATAGCAATTGCAAAATTGTTCATCATCGCTTTAACTAACTCTCCCTCTTTATTTGTATCTATGAAAATTTCTCCAATTTTTCCATCATCATATTCTCCAGTGTGTAGATATACCTTATGATCTCCTATTTGAGCTTTTTGAATATAGCCTTTTCTTCTGTCTGGCATTTTAAACCTAGCTTTATTTTTTATTTTTGAATTATTAACATCTGTCTCATTTAAATCTTTGCCATCTTTTAATTTATTTGCGACATTTTTAGGGAATGATTTATCTAATTTAATACTCTTAGGTTTTTCATCTTTGCCATCACCAATTTTTTTAGTTTTTCTATTATTTAATTTTACGTCTATTACTTCAACGGCACCATCATCTCTATCATCAATTTTAGTAAGCTCTTTTTCATTCAAATCATTAAGAGTATGGACAGTTTTGAAAGTACATGTATAGTAAGTTTCTACAATGAATTTTTTCATAAATAAATGGAGTCTTTCCAATTCTAGATATATATTAATATTATTCTGTGTCTATTTAATTTTAATACAATTTAAAATTGTGTGGATGCAATAACTTTATGACAATTTTAAAAATTATTTTTACCTGGTGGAATAAACAAACTTTGGGAACTTTTCTAAAAACTTTTTTTACTGGAAAATTTGTTGGAAAGGATCAATTTGGAAATAAATATTATAAGAATAAAAAAGATGAAAGATGGGTTATCTATTCTGACAATATCGAGGCTACTAAAATAACTTCAGAATGGTACTTATGGATACATCATACAGTTGATAAAATTCCCTTTGAGATTAATAAAAAAAATTATGCGTGGCAGAAGAATCACAAAGAAAATAAAACTGGGACTAGTGCAAAATTTAAACCAGTAAAAATTAAGAAAAGTGATAATAAAAAAAAATATGAAACTTGGAAATCAAATTAAATTTTTAATTTTTTTAATATTTGCAAATTTTCAAATTATGAATGCTGAGGAAAAAATTACTAGTTCACAGCTTTTAAATTTAGACGAAATAAAGCCAAGTTTTGAGGAATTAGATGGTTCTAACGAAAATTTAAAATCTGGAAAAGATATTAAAAATAAAAAAAAAAAGAATATAAATTCTAATTTATCTCATGCAGTTATAATTGGTTTAGATAAAATTACTGCAAAGTCTACAGAGATATTGATAAATCTTAACGAGTCAAAAATTTTTGGGCCTTTAGAAATAAAGATATTAAAATGTGGGAAAATAAAAATTAATAACAAATTGGACGACGTTGCCTATATGCAAGTTAAAGATCTATCAAAAAATGAAGATGAAAAGGTATTTATTTTTAATGGATGGACATTTTCCTCAGATCCTAATTTAATGCCTTTTGATCATGCAATTTATGATTTGCAATTATTAAATTGCTACAATGTTTAAAAAAATTTTTCTTTTCCAAGCCAATTTGTGTCAAATTTGGAGTCTATGAATTTTCTGTGTCTTAAAATTTTTTTATGAAGTTCAATAGTAGTGGTGATCCCCTCTAAAACAAATTCATCTAAGGACCTCAAAGTTCTTTGTATAGCTTCAGTTCTATTTCTGCCTTTACATATCACTTTTGCAATTAGACTGTCGTAATAAGGCGTTATTTTACAACCTTGAAATATTGATCCATCAACTCGTGTTCTAAATCCTGATGGTTGATGACATACGCTTATTGTACCCGGACTCGGCTGAAAATTTAAAGAGGGGTCTTCAGCATTTATTCTACATTCTATAGAATGTCCTCTTGGAGTAATATCACTCTGCTTTAATGCCGTTTCACCGCTATGAGCGATCCAAATTTGTTCTTTAACTATATCAATACCAGTTTGAACTTCAGTGACTGGATGCTCAACTTGTACTCTAGTATTCATTTCCAAAAAGTAAAATTTCCCATTTTCGTAAATAAACTCAACTGTGCCAGCACCCTCATAATTAATTTGATCTACCATTTTTACAGTTTTCTCTAATAAATTTTTTCTCTGATCTTTAGTGATTACTGGACTGGGGGTTTCCTCAATTAATTTTTGATGTCTTCTTTGTACTGAGCAATCTCTTTCACCTAAATGAACCGTTCTATTTTTACCTGACATAATTTGAACTTCAATATGTCTAGGATTTTTAAAGTATTTCTCTATATATAATTCGTCATTTCCAAAAAATTTTTTTGCTTCACTTTTTGCAGTTAAAAATAAAGTTTCTAATTGATCCTCCTCTTCCACAATTTTCATTCCTTTTCCTCCTCCTCCTCCTGCAGCTTTTATCAAGATTGGATAGCCAATATCTTTTCCAATTGATTTTGCATGATCCAAAGATTTAACCGCACCCTCTGAGCCTTCAATGACCGGTAAACCATATTTTTTTGCAATTTTTTTTGCTTGAATTTTATCACCCATTTTAGAAATTATATCTGCACTTGGACCTATAAATTTAATCCCATGTTTGCTTACTATTTCAGAGAATTTTGAATTTTCAGACAAAAATCCATAGCCGGGATGTATTGCCTCTGCTCCCGTTAAATCTACTGCAGACATTATAGATGAAATATTGAGATAACTATTCTGCGGTTGATGTGATCCAATACAAACACTCTCATCTGCAAGTCTGACATGCATTGAGTCTGCATCAACATCAGAATGCACAGCCACTGTGCCTATGCCCCATTCTTTACAAGCTCTAATAATTCTAACAGCAATCTCACCTCTGTTAGCAATTAAAACTTTTTTAAACATCGATTTTTATTTAAGAAGAACTAAGGTTTGACCAAATTCTACAGGCTGACCATCATCCACCAAGATTTTTTTTACTTCTCCATCACTTGTTGATGGAACATGATTCATAGTTTTCATAGCTTCAACAATCATTACTGTTTGGCCCTTCTTAATTTTATCTCCAATATTAACAAACTGTTTAGCACCAGGCTCTGGAGCTAAGTAAGCAGTACCAATTATCGGAGATTTCACCCTTATACCGTCATCACTAGATGAGGTGTTAAGCACAGCTTTATTTTGTGAAACTACTGCGCTTGTTGTTGACTTCTCTATACTTTTTGTTCCTTTTGAGACTTTAATTTTTGTTTGACCATCTTGATATTCCAATTCTGTTAGACCAAATTCTTTTAAATTATCTACAAGTTCTTTTATTAATTTTTTATCAATTTTCATTTAGTTAAAAATTCCCTCATAGCTTTCAATGCCATTAAGTATCCTTTGGTACCAAAACCACAAATAACTCCTTTAGCAACTTTACTAATGAGCGATTTATGCCTGAAATCCTCTCTATTATATATATTACTTATATGCAATTCAATTATTGGAATTTTGAGTATTTTTAGTGAATCATGAATTGCAACTGAGGTGTGCGTGTATCCTCCAGCATTTATAATTAAACCATCTTGGTCTTTTCTTGATGCTTGTATTTTCTCTATTAATTCACCTTCAATATTTGATTGATACAAGGTTAATTTGATATTATTTTTATCACTAAATTCTCTACAAATTTTATTAATATCGTCTAGACTTGAATTGCCATACTGGTTTATTTCTCTTTCACCTAAAAGGTTGAGATTTGGACCATTAAGAATTATAATTTTTGCCATAGTTAATTATTATTACTATTGAGTATCTCAATTATGGCAAAAATACAATTAAATGGAAAAAAAATTATAGTGAAACCAAACTTATCGATATTGAAATTATTAAAAAAATATAAATTAAACAACAAAAAAGTTGCTATTGAGTTAAATGGAAAAATTGTTCCTAAAGCAAGTCTCAACAAAAAAAACCTTAAAGATCAGGATAAAATAGAAATAGTGCACTTTATCGGAGGCGGATAAAGTGAAAAAAGATATATTTAAAATAGCAAATAAAAAACTTAATTCAAGATTAATAGTTGGTACTGGAAAATATAAAAATTTTTCAGAGACAGCAAAAGCAGTTTATGCTTCAGGGGCAGAGATGGTAACAGTTGCAGTTAGAAGAGTTAATATAACTGATAAAAAAAAACCAATGTTAACTGATTATCTTAGTCCTAAAAAGATAGTTTTTTTACCCAATACAGCAGGTTGTTTCAATTCTAGAGACGCTCTTAGAACTTTAAGATTGGCAAGAGAAATGGGAGGATGGAAAATAGTAAAACTTGAAGTTTTAGGAGATAAAAAAACATTGCTTCCAAATATGATTGAAACTATTAAATCCACAAAGATTTTAGTCAGAGAAGGTTTTAAAGTGATGGTTTATTGCTCAGATGATCCATTATTAGCAAAAAAATTAGAAGATAATGGAGCTTCCGCTATAATGCCTTTAGCCTCTCCGATTGGATCAGGCCTTGGTTTAATTAATAAAATAAATTTATCTTTGATTATCAAGCAAACAAATGTCCCAGTTATAGTAGATGCAGGAATTGGAACAGCCTCTGATGCAAGTATAGCTATGGAATTAGGTTGCGACGGTGTACTTATTAATTCAGCTATAGCTAAAGCAAAAAATCCTATCTTAATGGCTAAAGCTTTTAAAGACGCAGTAATTTCTGGACGAAATTCATTCTTAGCTGGCAGAATGAATAAAAGTTTATTAGCATCACCAAGTTCACCGATTTCAGGCTTAATTTAACGCTTCTTCTTTCTTCTAACCCATAAAGTTTTAAGCTTTTTTTTAGATGAAGTTTTTTTAATTTCTTTTTTATTTTTTTTTAATTCTTTTCCTACTTTTGAACTAAATCTAGAACTATTTGACTCTTGAATTTTGTTTATATGCTCAATTTCATTTATTAGTTTTTTAGATTTGTTATATAACTGAATTTTATACTCAGGTATGATTAACTTTTCTCCTGAATTTATTTCAATTTTAATTGAATATCTTTTTTCGAAATATTTAATTTCCTCAGAAAGATTTTCATTGATATAAATTAAAACTTTTTCAGGAATATATGATTTTATAATTTTTACTTTTTCCGTAAAAGCTAAGTGTTGAATTTTCTTCAATATTTTTTGTGAAAAAGATCCAAGAGATAATTGAGTCTCCCATTTTATAGATCCTTCTCTTAATCTTTGACGGGTCATTTCAAGCAGACCGAAGTTACTAATTCTTCCAATTTGAATTCTAGCCCTATCTTTTCTAATGCTTTCTCTCATTTTTTTTTCTACATTTCTTCTGTTATAAAAATTCATCATATCGATGAAATCTACTACAATTAAACCTGATAAATCTCTCAATTTTATTTGTCTGGCGATCTCTTCTGCAGCTTCTAAATTTGTATTAAGCGCAGTTTTTTCAATATTAGTTTGTTTGGTCGACTGACCAGAATTAATATCTATAGCCACTAATGCCTCTGTTGGATTAATTACTAAATATCCACCTGATTTAAGTTTAACTGTAGGCTCAAAAATATTATTGAGCTCTTTTTCTATATTAGCGTCGTGGAAAAGTGGAATTTTGCCTCTATATTTTTTTATATTTTTAACATTTTTTGGCATTAACTCTTTCATAAATTTTTTAGCTTTTTGATAAGCTTCGTTTCCTTCAATATAGATATTTTTGGTATCGTTATCATATGTGTCTCTCAAAGTTCTTTTTATGATATCTCCCTCTTCGTACACAAGTGATGGAGCATTAGAAATTAAAGCTTTATCTCTTATCTCTTCCCATGTTTTAAGAGTATTTTGAAAATCTTTTTCTATTTCATTTTTTGATTTATTTGATCCTGCTGTCCTAACAATCACACCCATACTTTTTGGGATATCAATTTGACTCAAAATACTTCTAATTGTTTGCCTGTCAGAAGAATTAAAGATTTTACGAGAAATCCCACCACCTTTTGGAGTATTTGGCATTAATACCATATACTTACCTGCTAAAGATATAAAACTTGTAAGAGCTGCACCTTTTTGACCTCTCTCTTCTTTAATTACTTGTATTAATATTACCTGACCGGGTTTAATTACTTCCTGTATTTTGTAACGTTTTATACCAAATGATGTTTTAACTTCCTCTCTATATTCTTTCTTTTTAATTTCATCGTTTTTAACGTTACCATTAATTTCTTCTTTGGAATTATCTTCTTCAATTTGTAAGGAATTATTTTGAGTACTTTCTTGTGATGACTCTATTGTTTTATTTTTTAAGTTTTCTCTTATCTTCTCTTCTGCAATCTTTAGTTTCTCTTTATCTTCAGAGGGTATTTGATAGTAGTCAGATTGTATATCATTAAAAGCTAGAAAACCGTGTCTCTCTCTACCAAAGTCAACAAAAGCAGCTTGTAAAGAGGGCTCAACTCTGCTGATAGTTCCTAAATAAATATTATTCTTAAAATTTAAATTATTCTTATGTTCAAATTCATATTCTTCAATTGAATTTTCTGATTTAAGTACAATACGTGTTTCATTTGGATGCGAAGCATCAATGTATAAATTTTTTTCCATTTTAAGTGAAATCCTTTTAATTCTGTGCAAATTATTAATTTTAAATTGTTCATATTTTTACTTTACACGATTTCAAGTATAAAAGTACACTATTAATTTTAAATGCCTTAAGAAAGTCAAATTTTTAAGATAAAAGATTAAATGCTTAAATTTACTAATTTTTTTATTAAATTTTCTATAATTTTTTTGATTACCTTTACCTTATTGATTTTTTCAACCCTTTGGTATTTTTCAATTGGTCTACCAGACTATAAAAAGTTGTCAAATTATCAACCTCCAATTTCTACAAGAGTATATTCAGATAATGGAAAACTAATAGCTGAATATGCCTTACAAAAAAGATTGTTTGTACCATATGAGTCAATACCTGAAGTTGTAGTAAACTCATTTCTTTCAGCTGAAGATAAGAATTTTTTTAATCATCCCGGAATAGATGCAAAGGGAATTTTAAGAGCAGTAATTAACAATTTAAGAAACATTTCTCAAAATAAACGTTTAGAGGGTGCTTCAACAATTACTCAACAAGTGGCAAAAAATTTTCTTTTAACAAATGAGGTTTCTATTAAAAGAAAAATAAAAGAAGCAATTCTAGCATTTAGAATCGAAAGAGCATATTCAAAAGAAAGAATTTTAGAGCTTTATCTTAATCAAATTTATCTAGGACAAGGGACGTATGGTATTGCTGCAGCAAGCTTAGAGTACTTTGACAAATCAATTAAAGAATTATCTTATCCAGACGCAGCGCTTTTAGCTGCATTACCAAAAGCTCCTAGTAAATATAATCCATACAAATTTCCTGAGCTTGGTAAATTTAGAAGAGATTTGGTATTAAAAAATCTTGAGGAGAACAACTTCATATCCAAAAAAGAATTAAAAAAATTTAAAAAAACTGAATTAAATCTAAAAAGACGAAAGATTGAAATTTTAAATGAAGCCAATTCTTATACAGAGGAGGTAAGAAGATCTATAAATGAAAACTATGGTTTTGAAAAACTTTATTCTCAAGGACTGAGTATTAAAACACCATTAAACATAAATTTTCAAATACAAGCATTAAAATCTCTAAGAAAAGGTATTGAAGATTATGATAAACGACATGGCTGGAGAGGACCTATCACTAATAAAATTAAAGATAGAAATTGGAAAACTAAAGTAGAAAAGTACAAACTTGATCCTACTTTAAATTGGGATTTAGTAGAAATTATAAGTACCAGTGACAAGGAAATAAAGTTTTCTAGCTTAAAAACAAATGAAAAATTATTTCATGGATCAATTAAATATCAAAATGCAAAGTGGTCATTAAGTAAGAATAAATCAATTCCAAATCAGCATAAAGTGGGCGACATAATTTTTGTTAAAAAAAAAGGTAATTCTTTTATTTTAAAACAATATCCAAAAGTAAATGGCGGTATCGTGGTCTTAGACCCTTTTACAGGCGATATAAAAGCTCTAGTTGGGGGATTTAATTTTAAATCAAGTGAGTTTAACAGAGTCACGCAAGCAAAAAGACAGCCAGGATCCGCATTTAAACCTATTGTTTATGCTGCAGCACTTGATAATGGATTTTCACCAAATTCAATTATTTTAGATGCACCATTTGTTGAAAGTCAAGGACAGGGTTTAAAAAATTGGAAACCAGAGAATTACGGTAAAAAATTTTACGGCCCATCAACTTTGAGAAAAGGAATTGAATATTCAAGAAATTTAATGACTATTAGAATTGCTAAAATACTTGGCTTAAACAAAATTTTAGAATTATCAAAAAAACTCAATATTTACGATGAAATCCCTGAACTTCTGTCTGTTTCTTTAGGCGCGGTTGAAACAACATTATTAAATCTTACAAGTTCTTATGCACCATTTGTAAACGGTGGAAAAAAAATTGAACCCACACTTATTTCTAGAATTCAAGATAGAAGGGGGCAAACAATTTTTAAAGTTAAAAATAGAAAATGTATAGGTTGTGAAAAATTTGTAAATCAAAATTCACCTGATTTTCCAAAAATAAAAAATACTAATGATAAAGTTATAAGCGAGGAAACTGCCTATCAAATGACTTCAATTTTAACTGGGGCAGTTACGAGAGGTACAGCTAAAAAACTAAGATCACTTAATGTTCCCTTGGCAGGAAAAACAGGTACCACAAATAATAATTTTGATGCATGGTTTATAGGATTTACATCTAATGCAGTAATTGGAGTTTATATTGGCTTCGACAATCCTAAAACTTTAGGAAAATATGAAACTGGATCTAAAGCAGCTTTACCTGTTTTCAAGGATTTTGTAGAAAATGCACTTTTTAAAGAGGATTTTAGTGAATTTAACATACCAGAAAATATTTATATGACCTCTATAAATTATCATACTGGCCTCAAAGCAGCACCTGAGGATAAAAATATAATAACAGAAGCTTTAAAAATAAAAGATATTAACAATACAAATAATAATTTATTATCAATGACAGGTCATGATAGTTTAATAAAGTTTAGACAATTTTACTAATGCAAAATTTTGAGAATAAATTAATAAAATTAGAAAAAGCTCTTAAGAATATCAGGGGGTATCTTTGATACGAATAAAATCGAAGATAAGCTAAAAGAATTTGAAAAAACTCTTCTAAAGGAAAATTTTTGGAAAGATAAAGAACTAGTTAAAAAAACTGTCAAACAAAAAAAAATTTTTGAAAGTATATTAAATTCTTACCAAAAATCTCAAAAAGAATTAATTAACATTAAGGATTTATATAGTTTAGCTACACAGGAAAAAAATGATGAAATTATATCCGATTGCTTAATTAAACTAGACGAAGTTTTCCAACAAATTAAAAAAAATGAAATTAATTGTTTTCTATCAGGAGAGAACGATGATTTAGATATTTATCTTGAAATACATGCAGGTGCTGGTGGAACCGAAAGCCAGGATTGGGCTAATATGCTCAGAAGAATGTATATGAAATGGTTTGATAAAAAAAAATTTAAGTACAAAATTATAAGTGAACATAGGGGTGATGAAGCAGGTATTAAATCTTCAACAATTAAGGTTCAGGGAGAATATTTATATGGTTTAATGAGATCAGAATCCGGGGTGCATAGACTTGTAAGAATATCTCCGTTTGATAGTGGAGCAAGAAGACACACAAGTTTTGCAAGTGTGTGGGTTTATCCAGCAGTAGAAGATGATATAGATATAAAAATAGAGGAAAAGGATTTAAGAATAGACACCTATAGGTCTAGCGGGGCTGGTGGGCAGCATGTTAATACAACAGATAGCGCAGTTAGGATAACACATATCCCAACAAAAATTGTTGTACAATGTCAAAATGAAAGATCACAACATAAAAATAAAGACACGTGTTATAAAATGTTAAAAGCACGACTTTATGAGCGCGAAATTCAAAAAAGAGAAGAGCAAAGTCAAAAAGAATTAAATTTAAAGACTGATATTGGTTGGGGACATCAAATTAGATCATATGTATTACAACCCTATCAATTAGTGAAAGATTTGAGAAATAAACTAGAAAATACTAATCCTTCAAGTGTACTTGATGGTAATATTGATCAATTTATTGAGGAAGGGATTAAGAATAAATAATGAAGAAAATTTTTGCTGGAATTATTTTATTAATCTTTTTAGTGTTTTTTTCACTAATCGCAATTTTATCTACAGTAGGACTTGAAACTAATAGATTTAACGAACTAATTTCAAGAAAAATTTATCAATTTAATAACAACATTGATATAAAGCTAAATACCATCAAATTTAAAATTAATATTAAAAAATTCAATTTATTTTTAGAAACAAACAATTCAAAATTAATATATCGAAATGTAGGTATTCCAATTAAAAGTATTAAAGTATTTACAGACTTCAACTCTTTAATAAATTCTGATCCGAAAATTAATAAAATAGAAATAAGTCTCAAAAAAATCAGTATTTCTGAGTTAAAAAAAGTTTCAGCTGCACTTAAACCATCAAATCTCAAAAGTATTATTAATAACAAAATTTTAGATGGAGAACTAAATTTCGATTTACAAATTTTCTTAGCTAATAATAGTATTGATAATATTATTACTAAGGGCACTGCTTCAAATTTAAAAATCGAAATAACAAAAAACTTAAAACTAGAAAAAACAAGTTTTAATTTTTTTGCAGACAAAACTGATATATTAATAAAAAATATAGAAGCACATACTAACTTTTTCAAAGTAAAAGATGGCGACCTAAAATTAGAAATTTCTGATGAGATTTACCTAGAATCTAATTTTAATTCTTCAGTAATTTTCAATAAATCTCAAAATTTCATAAAAAATTTAAAATATTTGGAATATATAAAAAATTTTGAGGGAAAAAGTGCAAATAGTTTAAAATTGTATCTAGACAATACATACAAAGTAAAGAAATACAATTTTAAAACAAAGGGCTCTATTTCAAAATCAAATTTTGATTTTAATAATACAAAATTACAAAAATCTCTTATTGAAAGAATTGATAATTTAATTATAAAAAATTCAAATTTAGAGGCAGAATTTACCCCTAAAAAAAATAGTTTAATTATTGACGGAAAATATTCACTAAATAATAATGAAAATTTAGATTTTAATTTACATAATGTAGCGAAAGGTAATATTTTAAATTTAAAAATAAATTTTGATTATAAAGATATAATAGATCTAAATTTTATAAATTTTAAAAAATCATCTAATGACATTGCTAAAATCTTTTTAGATTTAGAAAAAAACAAAAATAATCTTAAAATTAAATCAGCAAGTATTTCTGAAAAAAATAACTTAATTCAATTAGATGATTTTAATTTCAAAAAAGAAAATTTAATATCATTTAAAAAATTATTTGTTAAAACTTTCAATAATGGTAAAAAAAATAATGATTTTGAAATTGAGTATGTAAAGGATATAAAAGTTAGAGGTAATTATTTCGATGCTACAAATTTAATAAAAAACCTTAACAAAAAAAATAACAAAAATTTTTTATCTAACTTTAAAACTAATATAGAAATTGACTTTAAGAAAATAATAATGCCTTTTTCAGAGGAACTAAAAAGTTTTAAGTTAATTGGAAAAATTGATAATGGAGAATTCTTAAAAATATCATCTAAAGGAGATTTCGGAAAAAATAAATTTTTAGATATATCCATGAAAGATGATAAACAAACCAAAAGGAAATATTTTGAAGTTTATTCAGACCTACCAAGGCCACTTTTATCCGAATACTCATTTTTTGAAGGTTTAATAGGAGGTAATTTAATGTTTACCTCGATAATTGAAAAAAATAACTCAAGTTCAAAACTTAAGATAGAAAATTTCAAAGTTATCAATGCTCCAGGTATGGTAAAACTGTTATCTTTAGCTGATTTAGGCGGGTTAGCAGATCTCGCAGAGGGCGATGGTTTATCGTTCGATTTATTGGAAATAAATATGGAAAAGAAAAATGAGGTTTTAACTTTAAATGAAATAGTTGCAACAGGACCAAGTATTTCTGTTTTGATGGAAGGTTATCAAAATGAAAAATTAGTTAGCTTAAAAGGAACCCTAGTGCCAGCAAAATCGATTAATAAATTAATTTCTAAAATACCAGTGATTGGCGACATTGTAATTCCTAAAGAGGCTGGAGAAGGAATTTTTGGTATAAGCTTTAAAATGAAAGGTCCTCCTGGTAAAATAAAGACAACTATAAATCCAATCAAAACTATTACACCAAGATTTATTCAGAAAATAATAGAAGGTAAAAAATTTAGATAATTTTTACTAAATAGTGTCTTTTTTTTCCAAAAGAAATTTTTAAAATTCCATTTTCGAAATCATTCTTTTGAAATATTTTTTTGTCATTTTTAATTAGATCTCCATTAATTTTCAATCCATTATTATATATTATTCTTCTACCTTCACTTTTCGAGGAAGTAATTTTGTTCTCAAACAACAGATCAAGTATATTAATTCCTTCTTTAATTTTCTTAGCGCTAATTTTTATTTCAGGGAGATCTAAACTTACACCAGATCCTTCAAAAGTTTCTTTAGCGGTATTCTCAGCTTTTTTTGACTCTTTTTCTCCATGAAGAATTCTTGTAGCTTCATTAGCTAATATTTTTTTTAAATCATTAATATTTTTTTCCTTTTCAAAAAATTTATCTAATTCTTCTAAGTTAAACGTGGTAAAAAATTTTAAAAATCTTTTAACATCTCGATCATCAGTATTTCTCCAATATTGCCAATAGTCATAAGGTGAATATAAATCTTGATTTAACCAAATTGCTCCTTTTTCAGTTTTTCCCATTTTTGTCCCAGATGCTAGTGTAATTAGAGGAGAAGTTAAACCAAAAGCCTCTTTTTTTGTTAATCTTCTTATTAAATCTACACCATTAACGATATTGCCCCATTGATCTGAACCTCCAATTTGCAAAACACAATTATGCTTTTTAAATAATTGAAAAAAATCATAGGCTTGAAGAATCATATAATTAAACTCCATATAACTTAGTGATTGTTCACGTTCTAACCTTAATTTGACACTATCAAACGTAAGCATTTTATTTATTGTAAAATTACTACCAATCTCTCTTAGAAATTTTATATAATTCAATTTTGTAAGCCAGTCAGCATTATTTACAAACAAAGGTTTTGTTTTTTTATTTTTCGTATCCAAAATTTTATTAAAAACGTTTTTTATACTTTTGATATTTTTCTTAATTAATTTTTCATTTAAAATTTTTCTAGTCGTATCTTTTCCTGAGGGGTCACCAATTAAAGTTGTTCCTCCACCAAGGAGAACTATCGGTCGATGACCATGTTTTTGCATTAATTTTAAAATCATTATTTGCAAAAGACTACCAATGTGAAGGCTGCTTGCGGTACAATCAAAGCCTATATATCCAGAAATTGGACCCTTATTACAAATTTCATCAAGTTTTTCCAAATCTGTACATTGGTTAAGATATCCTCGATCATTCATTTCAATTAAAAATTTATTTTTCATAGCGTTATTTGTTTAAAACACTATTATACAAAAATTGTTATAAATAAATAAAAATATGCATAAAATATATACCTCTTTGGGCCTAATGAGCGGAACATCTGGAGATGGCGTGGACGCTTCTATAATAAAGTCTGATGGTTTGAATGATTATAAAGATATCTTAAACGAGTATTTTAAATATGATTCTAATATATTTAACAGCTTTCATTCTCTTAAAGAAAAAGTTTCAACCGTGAAAGATTTAAAAAAATATACTGAAGAAATAAAAGAATTAGAGAGAAAAATTACTTTATTTCACGCAAAAATAATCAAGAAATTAGATCATATTGATGAAGAGTTTTTAGTAGGTTTTCACGGACAAACAATTTATCATTCACCAGATGAAAAAATTTCTAAACAACTTGGGGATGGAAAATTGTTAAATCAATTAACAAATAAAAAAATTATATATAACTTTAGACAGAATGATATTTTAAATGGAGGTGAAGGAGCTCCACTAACACCTATTTTTCACCAAATGATTGCAATTCAGAAAAAAATTAAATTACCAGTTTGTATATTAAATATTGGCGGAATATCTAATATAACTATTCTTAGAAAAGGGTCTGGCTTTAAAGAGATAGTTAGTAAGGATATTGGCCCAGGAAACTGTCTTATTGATTCTTGGGTCAGAAAAAATTCTGATAAAAATTTTGATAAAGATGGCCTTCTAGCGGCAAGTGGGAAAAAAAATGAAATCATCTTAGAGCAAGCACAAGAATTATTTCATAATAGACAAAATAAAAAAAAGTTATCCTTTGATACTAATGATTTTGATATATCATTCTCTAGAGGGTTGTCACTTGAGGACGGTGCTGCTACTTTAACAGATTTTACGGCAAATATAATTGCAGAAAGTCTTTTTTTAGAATTGAAAAAAGAAAATTCTGTAAGGGAAATTTTAATTTGTGGAGGCGGAAGAAAAAATCAAATTTTATTAAGTAAGATTAAAAATAATTTAAGTCCTAAACTAATTATTAGACCAATTGACGATTTTGACATTAATGGTGATTTTGTAGAATCACAAGCTTTTGGATATTTAGCAATAAGATCATATAAAAAATTTCCAATAACTTTTCCAAATACAACAAAATGTAATATGCCTTGCTTAGGCGGTGAATTAATAGAAAATTAAATTAGCGCAGTTTTATCTCTTAGATATTTTTGAATTTCTAAAGTCAATTCTTTTTCTTTACTTTTAAAAAAATGATTTGAATTTTTAATTTTAGAAAATATTACTTCAACACCTTTTTGACTTTTAATTCTGTTATCTAATTCGATTATACTTTCTTTTGTTACAAGCTCATCATTTTCACTATAAATAACTTGACCAGATGTTGGACAGGGCGCAAGAAATGAAAAATCGTAAACATTAGGTTGTGGAGAAACTGCAATAAAATTGTTAACTTCAGGCCTTCTCATAATTAATTGCATACATATTAATGAGCCAAAAGAAAAACCAGACACCCAGCACTGACTATAATCTAAATTTTGTCTTTCAATCCAATCTAATGCTGCAGCAGCATCTGAAAGTTCTCCTTGACCATTATCAAAGACACCGTCGCTTTTTCCAACACCCCTAAAATTTACTTTTATAACGGAAAAACCATTATCTAAAAAAATATTGTACATCAGTTGAACTATTCTATTATTCATTGTTCCGCCGTATTGAGGATGAGGATGTAAAACTATAGCTACAGGTGAACCAAACTTTGGGTTCTTGTAGTACTTTGCTTCAAGTCGCCCCGCAGGTCCAGGTATGAAAATTTCTAGGCTTTTAGGTTTCATAATTGATAATGATTACTATTAAAAAAAAAAGTACAGAGTTATATCATGTTTTTATGCGACAAATATTTTTTTTTAATCTTTACTAAAATAGTAGGAATTATCTAAAATCTATTGTATTACAACACAAATTTATGAAATTAACAAACAAAGGTAGATACGCAGTTATGGCAATGGCTGATTTAGCATCAAACGCTAAAAATGGTCCAATCAGTCTTTCAGAAATATCTATTAGACAAAATATTTCACTACCTTACTTAGAACAGATATTTTTCAAACTCAAAAGAAACAAGTTAGTCAAAAGTTCAAGGGGAGCAAGTGGAGGATATATCTTAGAAAAACCTGCATCAGAAATTAAATTATCAAATATTATTTATGCTGTTGACGAAGAAATAAAAACACTTAACTGTAAAAAAAATTCAAAAAAAGGTTGTAACAATAAATTCTCAAAATGCATAACACATAATTTGTGGGATCAATTAGACCAACACATCAATAGTTTTTTTGAAAAAGTAAAATTACAAGATTTAACAAGGACTTACTAACTTATGAAAAGTCAAGAATTGAAAAATCGAGAATACAAATATGGTTTTAAAACTGACATTGAAAACTTCAGGGCACCAAAAGGTTTATCGGAAGAGACTATTAAATTTATTTCAAAGATTAAAAAAGAACCTAATTGGATGCTTGACTGGAGATTAAAAGCATTTAATAGATTAAAAGTTTTAAAAGAACCTAATTGGCAAAAACCAAAATATCCTAAAATTGATTATCAAAATTTATATTATTACTCTGCTCCAAAAAGCATGCAAGATAAGCCTAAAAGTCTAGATGAAGTTGATCCAAAGCTTATTGAGACTTATAATAAGTTGGGCATCCCTCTAAATGAACAAAAAAGATTGAGCGGTGTAGCAGTGGATGCAGTTTTTGACTCTGTTTCTGTTGCAACAACTTTTAAAGGTGAACTTGATAAAAAAGGAATTATTTTTTGTCCAATATCTGAAGCTATACAAAAACATCCTGAATTGGTAAAAAAATATTTAGGTTCTGTAATTCCACTAAGTGATCATTATTTTGCAACGCTTAATTCTGCAGTATTCACAGACGGCTCTTTTGTTTACATTCCGCCCAACACAAGATGTCCAATGGAACTTTCAACTTACTTCAGAATAAATGCTTCAGAAACAGGTCAATTTGAGAGAACACTGATTATCGCAGATAAAGGTAGCTATGTAAGTTATCTGGAGGGTTGTACCGCGCCTATGAGAGACGAGAACCAACTACATGCGGCTAATGTTGAATTAATTGCATTGGACGATGCAGAGATAAAATACTCAACCGTACAAAACTGGTATCCCGGTGATAAAGAAGGAGTAGGTGGTATTTATAATTTTGTAACTAAAAGAGGTGCGTGTAGAGGAAAAAATTCCAAAATTTCTTGGACACAAGTAGAAACAGGCTCAGCTATTACATGGAAATACCCAAGTTGTATTTTACAAGGCGATAATTCGGTCGGTGAGTTTTACTCTATAGCTATTACA
>MDSZ01072968.1_pt1 | contig 18852 bp, 12 predicted proteins | sample 811201 | NCBI WGS metagenome assembly MDSZ01 (sample SAMN05326647, study PRJNA326480) | marine metagenome | isolation source: seawater | place: Indian Ocean: North | collected 2010
AGCATTAGCACCATTAAATTTATAGGATCCTGGCTGGCTGGCTATACTACCAAGGTCGACGACGCCATCGCTCACACCATCAGCAGCATCCGCAGCGGCCAAATCCGCTGCCGTGATCAGATAGCTCTCACCAGAGTCAGCTCCCCCACCATCAGCTTGAAAAGCGCCAATGATCAGATCATCATCGCCATCGCCATCGACATCGCCCGCCGAAGCGACCGAGCTCCCGGAAAGGTCGCCAGCATTAGCACCAATAAATCTGTAGGATCCTGGCTGGCTGGCTATACTACCAAGGTCCACGACCCCATCGCTCAGACCATCGGCCTCATCCGCAGCGGCCAAATCCGCTGCCGTGATCAGATAACTCTCACCAGCACCTCGGGCACCAATGATCAGATCATCCTTGCCATCGCCATCGACATCGCCCGCTGAAGCGACCGAATAACCAGACTGGTCATACGCACTCACACCAACAAAGCGATAAAGAGACATAAACTAACACCCCCATAAATACTTATATACTATTATAACTATTGAAAAATAGCCCCTGCAAACGCACCATGAACAAGAACAAACCTTAAAATCTTGTCACAAAGCGATCCTGAGAGCCCCCTCCCTACCCTTAGTAGCCCGCCCAAAAAAACTGCTTCATGCCACCGACAATGGTACATGCCCCAATAGCCCATAAGAAATATCCGGATACGCCAAATTGGGCAATGATTTATCATGTCACTTACGCCCCAATATGCCGAGCTGCAACTCAATCTCTGTATCGCCCAGTCGCTATTTGAAGCCCACCACTACACTTGAGACTTTACTCAAACGATCAATAATGGCCTCGGTACGGCCAAAACTAGAATTTTGCTGTGCCCCATAATTTGACGTAAATGGGATATCCACAGCAGCGCCTATTCTGTGCATAAACAGTGCCACCTTCAATAAACCCATTTCATTAAACATTCACTCAACGGCCATTAACCGCCTATTGAAGATTTCAAGGATGCCATGCCCTGACTTCACTTGATTGGGCCCATGTTTCCATTTGCAACGCACCAAATCTTATGAAATCATTCCCATTCTGCCCCATCAAAAATGCAATCATTCCTACTAGGAGTCTATCATGGGGCCTAAACTACTTAAGACTAATGCATCACCGACCCGCGGCCATAACCACCTGAACTATGAGGTGGTGTTGCGACCGGTGGCCGAGCTCAAACCATATACCCGCAACGCGCGCACCCACTCCAAACAGCAGATACGCCAGATTGCCCGCAGTATCTTAACGCTTCGGCTTCACTAGCCCGATCCTGATTGGTGATGATGACAGCATCATTGTTGGCCATGGCCGGGTATTGGCAGCAAAACTGTTGGGCATACTATCTATGCCAACTGTTCGGCTCTCTCATCTCAGCGCGGAGGAACGGCGTGCCTATGTGCTAGCCGATAACAAGCTGGCCCTGAAGCTGCAGTTGGGTATGTTTGCAGATCATGGGGATCAGACTGATGTCATTGAGCACGGCGCCGTAACAAGTAAACCGGAACAGGTCCGCCTTTCACTGCCGATGCGTATTCGGCAGCGCGGCGTTGAGATGAAGCTGGTTCTGGGAGCTGGCGTGCCGCAGCCAGCAGCTAAGCCTGATGCCACGCTGATCCGGGCCATCGCCCGTGGACGCAGATGGTTCAGCCTGATCTGCGATGAGCAGCGCCCATTGAATGAATTGGCGAAAGAGGAGCAACTCAGTCCACGCTACATAGCTCGGCATCTGAGGCTGGCGTTTCTGGCGCCGAAGATTGTTAAAACGATCCTGGATGGTCGGCAGCCACCGACGCTTACCTTGGAAATGCTGAGACAGGTGGAGTTGCCGCTCTGCTGGGAAGCGCAAGAGAACCAGCTTGGTTTTGACTGAAGATCGGATGAATAGATGGTGATGGTAACTAGGGGCACTCAGGTGCCCCAAATTTGTTCCATATGCCGGTCATAGCGACAAAGCGCACCGTGGGAATTGCAAACAGAGTCACTGTCGCGGAAACCGACTCTGTTTGGTGCTGTTCGTATGGCCCAGAGCACTGAACCAAGCGCCATGCCTTTGTATTCTTTGAACGAATACAGAGACCTGGAAACCCAGGAAAACATAGAGAAATGCATGGCGGGGCTGTCAGCCTAAACGCAATAGGTCCCAGAATTTCTACATAAAGGCCGTTTCAGGCCGCCAGCAGTTGGCACCATTCTGCGAGAGCTTGGTTGCGGTGGTTCTTGTATCTGGGGCGGGTTTCGAGTGAGCGGTTCTGGTTGAAGTGGTTATCAACGGAAGCGTGTATCGAGACGAACTTTTGCAGGCAGCTCATCTGCCTAAACCGGAGCATCGACCGCTCTCGTCGCCGGAATGGTAAATGCGTATTCTCCGCACGGTTGTTCAGGTACCGGCCAGTATGCTGGCTAGCTTCATTACCAATTTCAATCATGGCGGCGCGATATGAGCGCAGCTTGTCCGTGACAATCACTCTGGGCTGGCCGTATTGCTTCATGGCCTTCTTCAGAAACGCCAGTGCCGCCGCCTTGTCGCGCTTTCTGGTGACAAAGCTCTCGAGCACCTCGCCCTAATGGTCCACCGCTCGCCCGAGGAGGCAGCTTCTTCTGACAGAGCCTCTTAATCGGAAGCTTTCAAGTTGGCTCTCGCTTAATTTATGGGCATTCTGAAGCGCATGACTTTTGGTGTTTTCATTCATCGAACAGACTCAATCTACGATGATGTCCCTTCGGAAAGATATCAGTTTCCGAAACAGTACCTCACACGTGCGCAGCAGTGTGAGGGCGATTGGATTGTTTATCTTGAACCTTCAAAAGTGAGGGGCACGAAAGGTTATTTCGCCGTGGCCAAAGTGCAAGAGATCATTGCCGACCCGCGAAACGCTGACATGCATCTAGCTGTCATCGAACCTGGGTCATATCTAGACTTTGGCGACCCGGTACCGTTTCGCGATGCTGACGACATCATAGAGCAGGGCCTTTTGAATGATGATGGAAAGATATCGGGCCGTGCTCAGGCAGCTGTAAGAGTGCTATCTCCAGAAGACTTTGCACGGATCGTTGAACGCGGTCTCGGAAAGGATGACGATATCCTACCACGAACTGATCAAAGCGTGCCGGTCAGTGGTTTGCAAGAAGCGCATGCACCATTTCAACATCTGCCCGCCCGTCAACGGATAAGCCAGTTAACGAACCGTGCTGTTCGTGACCGGAACTTTCGAAAAAACGTGCTCCGCGCCTACGGTGAACGATGCGCAATAACAGGGCTACGAATTATAAATGGCGGCGGACGTGCAGAGGCCGAGGCCGCTCACATAAAACCAGTGGAGCATGACGGCCCAGACATTGTGAGCAACGGGCTCGCACTATCCGGCACTGCACATTGGATGTTTGATCGAGGATTGATTGGGCTATCCGACGATTTGGATATACTCGTATCCAGACAGAGTAATGATCCTGATGCCGTAAAGGCTATCGTCAACTCGTCCGGTAAGCTTATGGCTCCAGACCGTCCTGCCAACCGGCCGAGGCGCGAGTTTGTTGCTTGGCACCGAGAAAATTGTTTCAAGCATTAGCCCCCCCCCCTTTTTCTTAGTCGTTCACTGGACCTACTGCAGCTTCCGGCACATCCTTGACCGAGAGCATTCTCAGCTGAGCGCGGGTCAGCTTCTTGGATGCAACTGCCAGCCGTTTGGCCTGGCGGCGGAGATAGGTCTCAAACAGGTTGCGCACGGCGTGGCCGTTGCCGAACCGGTCGCCGCGCGCGGTGTGGATAGGCCGATATAGGGCTCGCCTGCCTTATCGATTGCCTGGCGTGGAGCATGCCAGCAAATCCCGCTGTTTCTTCTGACAGTGCCCATCGTGTCTTAGATTTGTAAATTCAATAATTTTCCATTATGGAAAATCACCAGCCGACGCATAGCCATTATACTGAGTTAGCTAATCGCCCAGATACCATTCGTAAACCTCGCCGAGGTAGCGGCGTGCTTTGTCGCTTAATCGGGCGATGCCTAGGGTGCGGGCTAGGGTTAGGATGGGGTCTTCGGACTGAGCGATATCGGCGGCACAATCATCCAGTACCGATGCGATCTCCGTACGGGACACCTCTTGGATCCATCGGTTCTCCAGACCGCGATATGGCGTACGCTCGGTAAAGCCACCTTGCGGCCAGACAAAGACTTTGCCAGTTTCATCGCACTGATCGGTATGCGCGGCTGCCTCCTGAACACGGGTGTTGATCTGTTTGCCGGTTCGTTGCCAGCCATGGCGGCGGGCAATTTGGGCAGCAAGCGAGTTTATCGGTAACGGTGCGTGGGCCACCAAGACCTCATCGATCATCGCGCGCAATACTGGTAAATAGTCGTCGTTGTAGAACCGTTCGGGATCTGGAGCTTGAGCTGGAATTTGAGCACGATCAGGATTTATCATGCGGTCTAGCGCGGCACTTGGCTTGATATCTGACGCTGATGGCCCGGCATCGACTTCCAGTTCAGCCTCTTCAGCTGCTTGATCGGCGGCTACGGCTTCGGCCTCACGCTCCTGCCGAAACATCGTAAGACGATCATTCAGCGCTTGATCCAAACGCTCAACAACCGTGGCCGCATCGCGGAACCAATCGGTCGACCAGACCCGCAAGATATGCCAGCCGAGCCCCTCCAAAACGGCTTGCCGGACTTTATCCCGGTCGCGGGCGGTGGCGGCACTGTGGTAGGTCGCACCATCACATTCAATCCCTGCCAGGTAAGCGCCGGCACGCTCGGGATTGACGATGCCGAGATCAATACGGAATTTCGAGACGCCGATCTGGGTACGGACCTCCCAGCCCTTTTGGCGCAACGCCTCGGCTACCGCCTCTTCAAACGGATTTTCCGCCGGGCCAAGTGATCCTTGATCCGCCGCCTTAAGCGCCTCAGCACCACGCGCCGCGTAATCCAAGAACGCCTTTAGGTGCTGAACCCCCATGGCTTTGGTGCGGGAGAGGTCGATATCATCGGGTAAGATCGAGGAGAAGACGTGCAATTCTTGGCGGGCACGGGTAACGGCCACATTTAAGCGCTTCTCACCCCCCTCTTGGTTCATGGGGCCGAAATTCATCGATAGCGTGCCGGTCGAGGTCGGCCCGAAAGTGATGGAAAACAGCATTACATCACGCTCATCACCCTGAATATTCTCGAGGTTCTTCACCATCAGAGGCTCTTGCCGATCCTCAGCAAAGAACCATTCAAACGCCGTATTCGCGCGCCGCATATCATCCAACAAATCCTGGATCAGGCCCTGTTGTTCAGCATTAAACGTCACCACCCCCAGGGTTGGGCGGTCTTTCTCCTCAAGGGCCAGCCACTCAATCAGCCGCGTCTTAATCATCGCCACGACCGCCTTCGCCTCAATCGGGTTCTTACGCCCCTCACCCCGGGCATAAATGCCCTCGACCTTATGGAATTGCACCGCCTCACTGCCGGTCGCTGGCGCCGGGAAAGTGACCAATCGGTCGTTGTAATATTGGCTGTTTGAGAACGCGATCAGCGCTTCATCACGGCTGCGGTAATGCCAATCCAGCTGACGGCTTGGGATACAGTTTTTCACCTCTTCCAAGATCGACGGCATATCCTTCGGTACGCCACTATCACCGTCGTCATCATCGTCATCATCCGCTGCCCGACCAAAATTATTAGTCGGTGGCATTTGCTTGGGATCGCCGACAATGATCGATTGCTTGGCCCGCGCAATAGCGCCCACCGCATCCCAGGTGGTGATCTGCGACGCCTCATCGAAAATCACCACATCAAACGCGGCCTGGCCAGCTGGTAGATACTGGGCAATCGACAGGGGTGACATCAACACACAAGGGGTAAGTTTTGAGAAGGTTGTCGGCATATCCGCGAGCAAGGATCGGATTGTCTTACGTGGGCGCGTCTGACCGCGCAGTTTTTTCAGCTGACCCAGCTCTGAGCCCGAGGGTATCGGTGTATTGGCACCCGGCAGGGAGTGGTGGATGCGCCGCATAAGCTCCTGAGGCGCCTGTTTTGATGCCTTACGATCCAACTCACGGAATGCCCGGATAGTGTATTCATGACCGAGCAAGGTGAACTGCCGCAGGCATTGATGGCTATCCATCGCCTTTGGTAACCACCAGCGCGCGTAAGCCTCACGCAAGGCGGTGCGTAAGCCATGCTCATCCGCAAGATTTATCTGATCGGCCTTGAGCGCATCGATGAGCGGCCCCAGCCCCTTTGCGAGCGCTTTGTTCTCAACGCTGCGCCAATTGACCCAGTGCTGAAGCTGGGTTTTCGCGGCCGCCACGTGATCTAAAGCCGCCATCAAATCGGGCGCGGTCAGATTATCCGGGATCACGCCGCCCTTATCGGTGAACGCGATTGCAGCTTGTTGATAGGCATCAGAGGCTGATTGCCACGCGTCAAACACATCTTGTAAGTTCTGGCCCTGGCCTTGCATCAGCCCGTTTTGGGCGGCCTCCCAGGCTACCGCGTCGGTGACATGGGGGGCTATTTTCTGGATTGTGTCGCGGGTCGTGATCGCCTGGGTAATCAACGCCATCGCGGCCTTGCCATCACGAGCATCACCCGCAAGGCTTGCCACGGGGTTATCGCGCAGCGCCGCTAAACACTCACGGATTGTCCGCAGGGCGCGCAGATCACAATCCGGGTCAGCCACACCCTGTGCCGCATAGGTCGTGAGCAGTTTGCGCAGCTGGCGGCGTTTGAAGAAAGAAAGCGGCCAGATGGCCGTGCTGGCCCGCCGCCAATCGGCGTCCAAATCATCGAGCGGTATCCGTTCAATCTCCGCCTCATCGTAATGGGCCACCAGCTTTCCTTGATATTTGGCCAAGCGGTCCAGCTGCTTTTGCAACGCCTCACCGTCTTGCTCAAGGTCCGCCGCCGGGCGATCAGGCACGGCACGCACATCGAGTGCCGTCGGTTTGAGCCGTTCGGCCAAGGCCGTGAACAACGCCGCATAGCCCGCGTCTAACGCGTCACCCGGTGCCAAACCAAGGGCAGTGGTCAGCGCCTCTTTGCAGTCCCGCAGCCGCGCGGTGGCCGCGTTCAGGTCATGGGCGGCACTAATGATCACATCTTGCCAGCCAAAGGACCAATCGGCAGCACCGATCACGATGAGCGGCGGCGCATCACCGGTTGCCGTGAACGCGCGTTGCAGATCATCCGCCAGATCAAGCAGCGCGGTAAAACTCTTCTGATCATGCAAGTCTTTGTTGTGCTTGTGGAATTCGATTGTCAGGCCTTGGGGCTTCTTGGCAATCCAGCCTAGGGCCTCGTAGATTGAGATACCTTGAGTGCCTTTGGCGTGAATGGCTTGAACATAGGTATTCAGCTCATCACGTTTGAGGCGCAGACCTTCATTGATATTGACCCATTCTTTCTCGGTGTATTGTGCCGACCGATCCCAAGCCCGGCCTAGCTTCTCGATCACCCGCTTACGGTCGGTTTTGTTGGAATGAAGCTCAAGCACAGCATCGCCGACCCCGTGATCGTCTAGGCGGCGTTTCACCACATCAAGAGCCGCAGCTTTTTCCGCCACAAACAAGACGGTCTTTTTGTTGGCCAATAGCTGACAGATCATGTTGGCAATCGTCTGGCTTTTGCCCGTTCCCGGCGGCCCGATTAACACGAAGTCCTGGCCTTGTTCGGCGGCAACCACGGCGGCCAGCTGCGAGCTGTCGGCGGGTAAGGGGGTGATCAATTGCTCAGGCGCTTTTTTCCGGTCCAGAGCATCGGGCTCTATCGGTTCACGAACACCGCTGGAAAACGGCCGGTCTGGGTTATCGAGCAGATAGGAGACCAAGCGATTGGTGCGCAATTGATCGGTACGGTCGACCAAATCCTTCCACATCAGATATTTAGCAAAGGAAAAGGTCGAAATGGCGGTTTCCTCAACCACCTCAAAACCGGGCACGTCTCGTACCGCGCGGCGCATCAACTCAAACACCAGGGGGATATCAACCCCGCTCTCATCTTCGGGCAAATCGCCCTCAAGAGATGGCAGATCAATCGCAAAATCGCGTTTCAGAAGTTGCAACAAGGTTGCGTTAAACCGGGTCTCATCCTCATGATGGGCAAGCCGGAAATTCGACAGCGCCGAGGCGCGGCTCAATTTCACCGGGATCAACAGCAAGGGCGCGCGATAGGTTTTGGGGTCCCCATCCCGTTGCCAGCGTAAAAACCCCGCCGCCAGGAACAGGGTATTGGTGCCGCCTTCCTGCATATCGCTCTTCGCCTTGCGATACAGGGACAGCAGGCGGTTATCAGCATCCTTTTTGGTCAGATCGACACTGATTTGTTTTTGGGCATAGGCGTTGTCGATCACCCGACCATAAATGTCCTTACGTTCAGCCGATGACACCTGACGCTCGCCAATGGGATCCTCATCCTTGATCGGGTAGACCTTAAAGCTGATGCCGTTGTGCAAATCATCCTCAAAAGTACCCACATCGGGCACCAAGCATGGCAGGGTTTGCTTGGTGTCCCGATAATTGAGTAGGCGGCTTCTTAAGGTGAGGTCTAAGAGCTTACCTTGCCATTGCTCAATTCGACCTTTTGGCGTTGTTGGGGTAGCGTCCACACGGTCATCGGACAGATCCCCCAGCGGTAGGGGCTTCGGTAGAGCGGCGGCGGTTATCGCGTCGTCCTCAGTACCGCCTTGCGCCGCGCTATCAGGGTCAAGACGCCCTATCGTCCGGTGACTCGCCAGGGGGTAGATGCCAGCTGACCGGGCGCGTTTGATATCAATCGCTGCTTGAAACTTATGCTCTTCCGCCTCGCTCAATTGTTGTTTTGCTTGCTGGGAAGCTTGGTCAAGGCCGATGGCTGGTTTTTTGGTTAAGGCCACGGTTTCCGCCACGCAAAATTCCCGCGCTTGGATTGCCTTTCGCACCGCCACCACATCAGGTTCGGTGACCGTGCCAAAATCACGATCTACCAACCACACCCCGACAAAGGCATGGCCCTCAGTGAACACCACAACCGGGTTAAGCCCCGCTTGTTCCCAGGCGGCGGCCATGAATAAGGAAGTATCCAGACAGGTGGCCAGACCCTCGCGGGTGACCCGCTCGGGCAGGCGAATTTTCTGGCCTTGAATCTCAAACGATGCGGGCGGGTTGCTATAGGTCAGGCCCAGCCCAGTGACCGCTGACCAAATGGCCCCAGAAAGCATCCACGCCCGTCCCGGATCTCCGGATTGATAGCCGTCCATGGAACCATCATGGCCTTCGCGCTCTAACAACCGGGCCGCCTCTTTCAGCACGCCGGCAATGGCCGGATCATTGGGCGAGACATAAGCGGCCAGCAACCGGTCCATGGCCGCCAACCCGCCCCAATGGTCGCGGGGCAGCAAATCTATGTCATGAATCCAACTGGCCAATAAATCCGTGCCGTCTTGCAAGTCAGGTTCTTCGGCCATTTGCCCTATATCATCACCGCCACGCCCACCGGTGGCTCCAGTGGCGCTCGTGCCGCCCTCACCCATGCCGTGTAAGGTAAAGGTAAGGGTGCCGCGTTCGGCCTCATCCAAGCCATCGAGCCGTTCGAGATCAAGGCGCAGGTCTAGGTCTTTCAGGACCAATTTTTGGCCCGGCGATAGCTGTTCAATCGACCAGCTTTTAGGGCGCAAAATTGCCGGATAAGCATCAAGGCGTAAGGTTAAACCAGTATAGGCCTTATTCGTCGGGTTGGTCAGGGCCAGCGAGTGGATGACAGGAATTTTGTTTTGAGCGGAGGCGAAATTGACTTTGCCCGCTAACGCCACCTCAAGCACTGGTTCGTGATGCACCGCTTGATCCACCGCATCATCCGCATCATTCGAGGCCAGCACCGGCCGCTCTAAACCATCCATCAGCCCATCCCCTAAGCCCCCAAAAGAGAAGAAGATCATACGCATCAATGTATTAGGCGCAAGTATTTTACGGTGAAAGTAAAGGTTCGCAGCCAGAATTATTCGAACCCTTCGCCCTGCAATAAATCGGCGATATAGGCGGCGGTTGCCTCTTTAGGTATATCATCCAGCTTCTGTTTCTTCACCAAACCCGGGATATCAAAATAGCGATGGCCCATCATACCGCCGGGGGATCTTTTCATTAGGTTGGTCGGCACAAAGTTATCGACCACATAAAAGCGATGGGGGTCGGCGGCAAATCCATCGTAATACGCGTTCGCCGCCTTAATCACGGCCTTGATCTTGTCTTTGTGCTCGTCTGTCAGTTTGCCGAACTCTGTGGTCTGCACCACCAATTCGTGATCGCGCTGGACACAAACAGCGGCGGTGGCCAGACGGCCGATATGGCTGATTTTCTTTTGGTGATAGACGCCTAAGAACTCGGCCTGGCGCCATTTTGGGTTGCGGTGCGCCGGCTCGAAATAAACGCCATAGTCCACATTCTCACGCCAAGATTGGCCACAGAGCAAGCCGACCAGGGTGCGGTATTGGGTTGGTAACAGCCCTTCACCGGCGATGAAGGCTTGGTAATCTTCCAAAATATCACTTAACGCCGGGTCGTTTGCGCATTGATCTTGGAGGATATTAACCAGCTCACCGTAGGTAACCGCGGCAAATTTGATCTTTTTAGCATTCGCTTTCTTGAGCCATTCATCCTTTGTGACCTCGTCTAGCGCATGCGCGGTCAGGCCGATCAAGATGGCGGTGTCATCCGCATGATTTTTGGTGGCGATGGTCTCCATATGCTTGTCAATTTGCGCCGCGCCTAACTCATCGCTATGTTTGGTTTCGATGTAAATATGCAGTGGTTTTTGGCTGATCACCGCGTCCGGTACAGAATGCGCGCCCCGCACCTGTTGCTCAAACTGTGGACCCAGCTCAATTGCTTGGCCGTCGAGCATTGAATTGACGACCCGCTCCAGCAGCCGTGGTGATGCCTGATAGACGTGGCGGAGCATCAGCAGTGTGTTGTTGGTGACATGGTTCTCACGCTTGGAATAGGTCTGGAAATAATTGATCGCCGTCATGGGACTACTCGAAAAGGCTCAGGCATAAGGAATAATATGAGACATAAACTACTACACACATCTGACTGGCAAATTGGTAAAGTTTTCCGTTTTGTCGATGACGGCACAATGGGGTTGCTTCAGGAGGCGAGGCTCGCTGCGGTAACGAGGCTTGGAGAGCTCGCGGTTGAGTACGGTGTTCGCCATGTTCTAGTTGCCGGTGATGTGTACGACATGGAGGCCTTATCGCCGCGCTCACTGAATCAGCCGATGGAACGGATGCGCAAATTCGAAAAGGTGAGCTGGCACCTTATGCCCGGAAACCACGACCCACATCGCCCGCACGGTCTATGGGATCAAATCATGCGACGGGGCGTGCCGGACAATGTGATAGTTCACCTCACGCCCGAGCCGAAGGTCTTTGAAAGCGACGGCTTCGCCGTTCTTCCTGCACCTTTACAGTACAGGCGCACACTTCAGGATCCAACGGCATTTATGGATCACGCGGAAACGCCTGAAGGCATCATCCGAATAGGTCTCGCGCATGGTACAATCACCGGCTTCGGTTCCGTAGATAAGGATATCCCAAACTATATCAGCCCGGACAGACCAAACTCTGCGAAGCTTTCATATCTGGCCCTCGGCGATTGGCATGGACAAAAGAAGATCAATAATCGGGTATGGTACAGCGGCACCCACGAGACTGATGCATTTGATGTCGAGGGCGGTGGACAGGCGCTTCTGGTCGAAGTGGAGGGCCCTAGTGCTACACCAATCGTAACACCGGTCAAGACTGGCCGTTACCGCTGGGTGACTTTGCGCGAGCAGATTAACAGCCGCGAAGAGATTGATGCGCTTAAGACGACCCTGCGCGGAAGTGGTGAAGACCTGAACTGTATTCTCTTGCGCCTGATTATAGAAGGCGCGGTTTCGCTTAAGGACCGACAGTATTTTGAGGAACAGATCATCCATAAGATTTCGGCGGCTTTCGGTTATTTGAGGGTTGATGATACGCGGCTCTTCCCGAGTCCCAGCAAAGAGGACCTCGATAAGATCGACCGGGGCGGTTTCGTGCGAACTGCGGCCGATGTCCTGAAGCAGAAGGCCGAGGACATGAGCGATCCCGAACACGAGATCGCCGCGCTGGCGCTTCAGCGTCTGTACGTCGAGCACATGAAGTTGCAGACGAGGAGCCAATGAAGATTCGCTCCATCGCTGTCAATCAGTTCAAGAAGTTCACGACGCCGATGTGTCTCGACGACATAGGCGACGGCCTGAACGTCGTCGTCGGCCCTAACGAAATGGGGAAGTCAACGCTGCTCCATGCGCTACGCGCCGCGCTGTTCGAAAAATACAGCTCCAAGGCGCAGCCGATTACAGCGCTACAAAACGACCGGAACCAGGCTGCACCTGTGGTCGAGCTCGCATTCGAGGTCGATGACAGGATTTATCGGATCAGAAAGCGGTTCGTAAAGAAGCCATACGCTCACCTGTTCTGCCCGGACGGACGAAAGCTGGAGGGCGATGAAGCGGAGAATACGCTGCGCGATCTTCTCGGGTTCGACGAACCCGGCAAGACGGGCGCGAAGCCCGAGACCCTCGGCATGTGGAATGTGCTCTGGGTTCAGCAAGGCCAGTCCTTTGGTGCGCCCGATCTTCCTGACAGCGCGCGCTCAAACCTTCACAGCGCACTGGAGTCGGAAGTCGGTGAGGTTCTGGGGGGCAGGCGCGGAAGGGCCTTGCCCGAAGCGGTAGATAAACAGCTCTCCGAGTTTGTCACATCCACCGGTAGGCCGCGCGGGTATTACAAGGAGCTAATCGACGAAGTAGAGACTCTGCGTTCCGATCTCGAAGGGCTGCAAAGCCGCCGCACCGATCTCTCCAGGACTTTGGAAGACTTCGAAGCCGCGCAGGAAACGTTCGCGCGGCTTTCGTCGGGAGAGCAAGACCAGAAGGACAAGGAAGAACGGGACGCAGCGCGGACCCGACACAGCGAGCTTGCCAAGCTGGAGTCACGCATTGAAGCCGCGACAACTGATGTTGAGCTGAAGAAGCGCAATCTGGAACAAGCCGAACAGGCCCTTGCCGAGCGTCTCGCTCTGAAAGAGCAGATCACGACAGACGCTGAGGCGGTTGAGGCAGCAAAGGAGAAACTCGATGAGGTTCGCAAGACGGATCAGGAATTGAGGAAGCAAGTCGAGGGCCTTCGCAAAGATGTGAAGAAAGCCGAGGACGCCGTCACTGAAGCTGATAAGGATGTGTCGATGGCCCGCCGCGTTCTTACTGCCGTTCAACGTGAGGGCCGCATTCGCGAGCTTCAGGAGCGGTACGAGAAAGCACACGAGGCTGAAAAGAAGCAGAGGGCTGCCCAACAAGGTGCGGCTGGTATTCTCGTCTCCGATGAGAATATTGAAAAGATACGAGATGCCGCTAAAAAACTGGAAACCGCGCGTTCCCGCCTTTCTGCCGCTGCGACCCTCGTTGCGTTCAATATCCCTTCGGACCGGTTGTCCACGCTAGAGGTCGATGGTGCGGCCCTTGCGGCCGGTCAGACATCGGTGGAAGCGGTCGAAGGGACGACGATCACCATCCCCGATTTCGGCAGCATTTCTGTTCAGCCTGCGATCAAGGATCGAGACAAACTCATCGCACAGCAGCGCGAAGCAAATGACGCCCTTAACGCTGCGCTGGAAGAATGCGGAGCCAAATCGGTTGAGGCGGCAGAGGAACAGCTTGCGAAGCGCGAGAAGCTCTTACGTGATGCGGAACTTGCGCGGCAACAAGCTGAATTGCACGCGCCCGAGGCGGATGACTTCGAGGCCGGTGCGGAGCCGCTTGCCGATCACATTGCGGGCCTGAGGACCATTCTCGAACGGGAGCTGAGCGATCTTGGGATCGAGAGCTTGCCATCGGAGAAAGAGGCAGATCAGGCCCTCGCCACTGCTCAGGAAAGTGCGCAGGAAGCCAGGGACACCCAGTCCACCGTCCGAGCGGCCCTTGGCGGACCGGAAGAAGAGATGGGCCGTGTCCAGACCGAATTGGGAAGTGTGAAAACACGATATGACGATCGGAAAGAACGCCTCAATAAATTGAAGAAGGGACTGGCTGAAGCAGAAGAGCAGGTTTCAGATGATGATCTTAAGACCAGTGTGACGACTTCTCAAAACGCACTGGCGGATCAGGAGAAGAACGTCTCGGAGCTTGAAGGGCAGCGTGAGGGCGAGACGTTGCCGCAACTGGAGGCGCGGATTTCACGGTTGGAAACGGCGCTACAGGAGCGTCGTGACAAGCGCTCTGACCTGAAAGAGAAGGTTGTCAGGCTACAGTCGCACATCGAAGCTCTTGAGGGCGCTGGCCTTGATGAAGCCATTCAGCAGAAAGAACGCGAGATCGAGCTGGCTGACGATCAGCGTCAACGCTACGAGCGCGAGGTTGCCGTGCTTTCCCTGTTGCTATCGACACTGCGTTCCGCCGAGAAAGAGGCGAAAGAGCGATACCTCTCGCCGGTCCTGAAACGCGTTCGCCCCTACTTACAGTTGCTGTTTCCTGGCGCTGAGATCGCGATTGACGAAAACCTGCATATCGTGGGGGTCGTTCGTGAGAACGGTTACGAAGAGTCTTTCGAGCACCTGAGCATGGGAACGCAGGAACAAATCGCCGTACTTGTTCGTCTCGCCTTTGCCGAAATGCTTGTCGAGCAAGGCCAACCTGCAACTGTAGTTCTGGATGATGTGCTGGTGTTTTCCGATGATCGAAGAATGGGTAGAATGTTCGATATCCTCAACATGGTCGGGCAGCAGGTCCAGATCATCGTGCTTACATGTCGCGAGCAACTCTTTGAAGGAATTGGCGGACGCCAACTTGTGTTGCAGCCGCACTCAGGGGCCGATTTGGAATCGGCCTAGCAGGTTGCGCCCTATGTTTATTGACATTTTTGGAATGAAAAGATGAGAATTACTAAAATTGAAATATGCAACTATCGTAGCATATCTCACATATGTATTGATTGCAGCACTCTACTGACGTTACTAGGGCCGAATAATCACGGAAAATCGAATGTCCTTTCCGCGCTGGAGTTTGCGCTGACAACTTCTTCCAAGCCCGTTGATCAGGATTTCTTCGCCCATCGTGAGCCCGGTAATGATGAACTCTGGGTAGAGATGACTTTCACCGAGTTAACCGACCAAGAGCGGAACACATTCAAGAAGTACATTCTGTCAGACGATACTATATGCATTCGGAAGTCAGCCAGGATGATCAATGGCAACTCTGAAACCTCGTACAACGGTTGGCTGGAACAGCCTAACGAGGAATGGCTTCGAGCTGATAATGCCGGTGACTACACATCTCGCGAAAAAGTCAATGATACGCCTTTATCTGATTTAGTTCCCGATAGCGGAAGAATTACAAAAGCTATCATTGAACAAGCTCAAAACGAATATATTGTAAAACATGATGGAAATTTGGAGTTCGAAAGAACTCTCGAAAAAGGCCCATTGCTCGGTCAAAAGAATGTCGGCGGAGGGGTGCTTCCAGAGTTCTTTCTAATCCCGGCAGTTCGCGATCTGACAGATGAAATCCGGATCAAGACGACTACGACCTTTGGCAGACTTATGAATCGTGCGGTTCGCGAGATGGCCGAGCGTGATGAGCGCTTTATCGAAGCGCGAGGTCAGCTCGAAACTGTCATTTCTTCGTTGAATCAGCGCGAAGGCGATGACGAGCACGCCAACGAACTCGCAATGCTTGAAAAAGGCATCGAGAAAGAACTAGCGGCTTGGGGTGTGAAAGTTAATATCGAGGTTACGCCTCCTGAAATAGAGAAGCTCTTTGAGCTCGGTACTGATATCCACCTGGATGACGGAGTGCGAACTACTGCGGACAGAAAGGGACACGGGCTTCAACGCGCCATGATGTTTGCGTTGCTTCGGTCCTGGGCCGAAGCACTACGGGTCGAACGCCAAGCAACAGAGGGGGAAGAGGTCACCGCACGGCGGCAATCGGATACAGTGATATTTGCGATGGAGGAGCCGGAGTTATTTCTTCACCCCCATGCCCAGCGTCGTTTATCTGCTTCGTTGAGGGAAATCTCAGATACACCTGAACATCAGGTTATCCTGTGTACACACTCAACCCACTTCGTAGACCTAAAATATTATAAGGAGGTCGTCATTATAAGCAAAGACGACCCTGCCCAAGGAAGTAAAATCAGGCAATGTACAGCCGAACTATTTGAAGGTGAGGACTTCGAAGATAAGAAGAAACAGTTTCATATGGCTCAGTGGATCAATCCAGATCGAGGGGAGATGTTCTTTGCGCGCAGAGTTGTTTTTGTTGAGGGAGAAACAGAAAAAGTCGTCATTCCCTACCTGGCTGAAAAATTGGGGATTTTCGATCTAGACGTTTCGATTATCGACTGTGGCTCAAAGCACAACCTTCATCTCTACATAACAATCGCGAATGCATTTTCCCTACCATATGTGGTTGTGCATGATGAAGACGCTCTGCCCGATCCGGTGCCAGACGATTGGTGCCCAGATAAGATCAGCTCAAAGCAACGGACATTTGCTCTCAATCAAACTATATCTGATATGGTTCAGAAGCCGATTGGAAAAGTCGTTATGTTATCGCCGGATATTGAAGGCGCGGGTGGTATTTCAAAATCGCAAGGTAAGAAGATTGGAAAGGCGCTAGCTGCGCTAGATCATTTTGAGGCAATGCAGATTGATGATATCCCAGAGCGCTTAAAGGAACTTGTTGAAGCGTGCTACGCACCTCTGTCCGAATCAGAAGAAGAAGCGACGCCCATGCCCGCTGCACCAACCGTTCCGTTATCATGACGAGTTTCCTCAGTGTTTTCTTCAACATTTAACTCCAAATATGTTGTGCCGTACTGGGCTTTCATAAACTGAGCCTGGCTGCGGCGGTCTCGGCCATCCTGCTGTTGGACTAAATACAACGGGCCTCAGATTTCCCGCTTAAGGTCTATTTCAGGCCGCCAGCAGCTGGCGCCATTCTGCGAGGGCTTGGTTGCGGAGTGTCTTGTATGTAGATCGGGTTGTCTGTGAGCGGTCCTGGTTAAAATGGTTATAAACAGAGGCGTGTATTGAGGTGAACTTTTGTAGGCAGCTCATCTGCCTGAACCGGAGCATGGCACACTGCCGTCGCCGGAATTGTAAATGCGCATTCTCCGCCCGGTTGTTCAGGTACCGGCCAGTTTGCTGGCTGGCCTCATTGCCCATCTCAATCATATACCACTTTATGGAGCGCAACTGGCAAACCATGTGATTCTGGTTTGGTCATAGCTGCAACCTTAGCTCTCCATCCTAACCCCGCTTAATAACCCACCAGTCTGGCCAGTCGACCTTATGCGGGGTTCTGGTGTTGGCATAGACCTGCTGCTGATCTTCCACAGATAGCTGTCTGTCGCCCAACCGGCTTAGTGCCAGCTGCACAATCCATGGCTCCAGCATGTATCGGCAGTTCGGCCCGTAGGGATCAAGCTTCTTTACAATCCGCAGCGCGCTTATTGCCTCACCGATGCTGTTCACCTCCGTTGTCCGGATATGAAATTTGTCAGGGACACCCGCCTGACGGGCCTGCCTGACCTTGGGCCCGATCGCCAGGAGCTTGCGCAGATCCGTTGTTGCCCGTGCTGTGCCAGTGAGTGCGTCTTTCTTGATCTTCAGGATCAAAGCCTCTTCCACTGTCACCTGCTTTGGCTGCCCGTTCTGCATGACCGTAATGCTGGCATTGAATACAGCATCATACGGCAACTCAAATGGCGGCTTCCTGGGGCGACCGCGCGGGTTGCCGCTCTGCCCCTTGCAGAAACGCCCATGCGCTGGCGGCGCACCATAACCGGCATGGGCGCCATTATCGGTTGAAGCGCCGCTATCAGTCATCGTACTCCGCTTCAATAACCGGGAGTTTCGGGTCAATTGCGGCCGACCGGACTGCATTCATCTCAGTGTCTGATAGCGCACCAGCCGTCCGCCGACGGGCCATTGCCGCCTCAATCACCCAACTGTCCAGCCTGTTAAGGAGATAGTCATACCCCGGCTCTTCCACCCGAAGTATAATGCCCAGGACATCCATGGCCCGATACGCATTGAACGGCTCTGTCTCCACAACAATCTGCAGAGGGGCTGGCTTAATATGTTTTGCCCGCAGCTCAACCCTGAGCTCCTCACGCTCAATCAGGGCGTGTATAACCTCCTTGATTGCAGTCCGCTTACCTGCAAGCGCATCCTGCACCGTCTTGTACATCAGCGCATCATCGATGCTGAGCGCAGCGCCATCAGCCTTTTGGATCGGCTCATCCAGCATCACCTCTATGGGGGATAGCTCCAGCGCCAGAAGCTGTTGTTTGGATTGGCGGGTCCGACGCTTTCTCGGTTTGTGACCAGCGTCATCGTCATCATCAGACCCGGTCTCCAGAAGTTCGGGACAAGGCCCCATATACTCGTCGCTGAAATCACGCATCGGCAAGCTCCAGCTTTTTGGCGATCTGGCCCGTCATCTGCTCCCAGCGCTCGATTGCGATATCGACATAAGCCGGATCAATCTCCAGCCCAACAAACTGGCGACCCGCACGCTCTGCTGCCAGCAAGGTCGTGCCGGATCCGGTAAACAGATCCAGTACCCGTTCACCCCGCCGGGTTACATCCTTGATCGCATCCTCAACCAGCGCGATCGGCTTGACCGTCGGATGCAGGGCCAGATCAGCGGCCCGGCTCTTCTGGAAGGTATTGACCGAGGCGTAGTCCCAGACATTACTGCGATGGCGACCATGCTTGCCCAGCTCAACCGCATTGAAGTGCGGCTTGTCACCAACCCTGAACACAAACACCA
>MDSZ01119160.1_pt1 | contig 18848 bp, 18 predicted proteins | sample 811201 | NCBI WGS metagenome assembly MDSZ01 (sample SAMN05326647, study PRJNA326480) | marine metagenome | isolation source: seawater | place: Indian Ocean: North | collected 2010
CATATTTTTTTTTCGACCTATCTGCTAGATCTTTCATTCGTTTTACCTGCCTAATTATTCCTTTTTTACTAAAATCCCAATCATTATAGTTGCCTCTTATTTTATCAGCATTGTACCAATCTGCTTTTAGTAAATTAGTCAATTTTTTAGCTAAATAGGTTTTTCCGGATCCGGGTAAGCCCATTATCAATATTTTTTTTATTTTCATTTATTTTTTATCTCTTGAATTACCTCTTTTATGTCTTCATCAAAATTTTTGTAGCTTGAAGTAGTAATATCTAAACCTTTTTTAAATTTAAAAGTTGTTGGATCAGAAATATAATGCCCTAATAATCTTTTATTTTTGAATTTTATTTTACTTTTAATTTTCAAAATTTTTTTAATTTTAATTAGAAATTCTTTTACTTTAATTTTTTTAGATCCAAACACGTTTAGGTGTTTATTTTCATATTTTTTATCTAATATTCCGACAGTAATTTTTGCTGCATCTTTGACATTAATATATTTTCTCTCACTTTTTGAAGATCCATCGTATACAACCTTTCCAGTCTTAACAGCTTTGTAAATAATTTTTCTTACTCCATTTTCATTATTAGATCTAGTACCATAAACCGTTCCATATCTTATAATTGTAAATTTTAATTTTAGTCTTTTTGAAAATTCTTCAATGTATTCCTCTGCAGCTTTTTTGCTGACCCTATAAAAACCACCTTGCTCACTCAAAACGTATATTGAACTAGCAAAAATAAATCTTTTAACTTTGTATTTATGACATATCTTGAGCAGATTTATTGTTGCTAAAATATTATTGGTTACAGTTTCAGTAGGTTTACTCAATGCATCATTTAAATCAGACAAGCCTGCAAAATGAAAAACGTAATCACATTTTTTAATATATTTTTTTATCATTTTGATGTTCTCTAGGTTGCCTAAAACCATTTTTTGATTTTTTTTTAATTTTTTTGCTCTTTTTTTATCGAAAAGAAAAACTTTATGGTTTTTTCTTGCTAATTCATCAGCTACATGGGAGCCTAAAAATCCACTTCCACCTGTTACTAAACACTGCATATTTTGTTATTATTTTTAATATTTTTTTATTAATTTTTTGATTATTTTTTCACAATCTTTATCATAATAAGCATATTTATCAGTGAAATCCTTGATAATATTTTTGTTTTTACTACTCTCCCACCAACTTTCTATATTCTCTAAATTTTTATTTAAAAAATTTTTGAGACTTTTAAAATTCGAATGAACAACATTAGCTTCTTTTAATTTATGAATTTCTGATTTAAATTTCCTTCTCAAATAAAGATCATCATTTTTACCCATCAAAATTAAAGTAGGAAATCCATACGAGAGCGTCTCTAAAAAAGCTGTAGATAGAAGATTCTCGTGAATAACTAGTTTATATTTTTTTAATTCATTAAATAAGATTGATTTTCCTTCATCGAAATTAAGGCCTTTAACATAAAGTTTTTTGTAAATCATATTTCCTGAATTCTCTATTCTGCTAAGGTATCTTAAAGTAAGTTTGTAATTACGACTCTTTAAAAATTTTGCAGTCTTATTAACATAATCTATTGTTTCGAGACTATCCATCATAGTTCTAGGTTGATGATATTGTCGTGATAAAAATGTTGTACTTAAATTTGAACAAAATAATATTCTATTAGTTTTACTTAAATGCACTTTCTTTGGAGGAAATCTAGATGAAAATATTACATCTTTCTTGGACTCTTTCCATCCCCATGTTAAATAATTTTTAGATAATTTTTTTTCTACTTGCTCTGGAGATGCAATTACTTCTTTTGTATTTAATCCTACCCCGTAAAATCCACCGTGTTGAGCTAAAAAAATATCAATCTTTTTTTGTTTCAAAATATTTAAAAGAATTCTTTTATGATTGGGCTGAAAGTAGTTTGAAGTAATATATATTTTTGCTTTAGGGAAAATTTTTTGATAAATTTCAGCAATCTTTTCAAAATCTTCAATATAAATTTTTGGAAATATTTTTGATAAAATTTGATTATAAAATTCCTCTTTTTTGTTTGAAAAATTTAGACAGCTTGAAAATTTACTTCTCAAATCCCTGTTAAATTCATTTTCTTTATAAGAGATTTTCTTCCAAAAAAATGGAAACTGACCTAATGAAAGATTAAGTAGAGACTGTTGTCTAAAAGTTATTCCAATATCATCTAAAATATATTTTGGTTTAAAAAATTTGGCGACAAAATTTGAAAAAATTGAATAGATGCTCTTTATAGATATATTTTCACCATATCTCTCTTTTTTTAAAATATTAAATTCTTTTTGTTTTACATTTTGATTTTTATAATTGATAATTTTATAATCAAGTTTTTTAAATTTTATATATTCACCAATAAACCATAAAACATATCGTTCTGGATCAAATACTAAAGCAGAGTCATTATTTGAAAAAATTTTGTAATCTATGTTATAAATAATATAAGAGTTGTTAGATTTAATAATCTTATCTAAATACTGGTTAAAAACTAAAAAAAAATCATTAAAATTAGTTATCCAAAAAAGGATCACGTTTTTCCAAAAATTTTTATCGTACGTTGAGTTAGGATGAATAAATTTTAAAGCATTTACAATATCTTCATTTTTTCTATTAGAAAAATTGTTTAAGGATTTTAAATTTTTAATTGTAGGTAAAGAAATTTTTTGCAAATAAGCCATTTTTTTTATATTTTCTTTATTTATTTCAAAAAACTTTTTTATGTCCAAAGTTTTTTTTTTTCATGGATAGTATTAGAATTATTTAATTTTTTTTTTAAAAAATTTTTTAATTAATTTAATTACCTTCATTTGATCTTTTAAAGGCAAATTTGGATAAATGGGTATAGATAAAGATGTTGAGCTATATAACTCTGAATTAACAAATTGGTTTTTTACAAATCCTAAATTTTTATAGTAGGGATGTAAATGAACAGGTAAATAATGTAAATTAACAAAAATATTTTTTTTCCTTAAAAATAAAAAAAAACTTTTATATAATTTTTTTTGTTCTTTGTTTACTCTCACAATAAATAAATGATAGGAGGAATAAAATTTCTTATTAATTTTTTGAAAAGTCAAAGGTAAACCTTCTAAATTTTTTTTATAAATTGACGCTACTTTGTTTCTTCTTTGAACGAAATTTTTTATTCTTTTTAATTGACTGATACCTAAGGCAGCTTGAATATCATTCATTCTAAAATTATACCCGATTTTTTGTTGTTCATAGTACCAAGGACCTGGAGATTTATATCTAAATTTTCTTGGATTTTTTTGAATTCCGTTTTCTCTAAATAATTTCATATTTTCAAAATATTCTTTCTTATTAGTTGTTATACACCCTCCCTCTCCTGTAGTTATTATTTTGACAGGGTGAAAACTGAATATTGATATATCCGACCAGACACAACTTCCAACTTTTTTACCTAAATATTTTGAACCAATGGCATGTGATGCATCTTCTATTATCTTAAATTTAAATTTTTTAGATAACTTTTTTAATCTAATTGGATCTAATGGTAATCCGCCGATGTAAACAACAATTATTGCTTTTGGCAATATCTTCTTTTTTTTTGCCTGAATTAATTTTTTTTCAAGTAAATCCAAGCAAATATTGTAAGTATCTAAATTAATATCAACAAAATCTATTTTATAATTATTCAAAACAATAGCATTTGCTGTAGCCACATATGTATTTGGAGATGTCCAAATAAAATCTTTCTTTTTTAGTTTAAGCGCTGAACACGCAGCTAGTAACGCAGAGGATGCGCTATTGAATGCCAAGCAAAATTTACTTTTGGTATATTTTGAAATTCTTTTTTCAAACTCAGGAACTTTAGGACCTTGAGTAAGATTATTTGATTTTAACACCTTTTTAATTGAGCTGATGTCTTTATTATTTATTGTTTGTGCGCTATATCGAATCATTTTTTTCAGTTAAAATTTATTGATTCAATTTTTTAATTTCTGAAATATTGAGATAATGTGGGTTATTATCTGAGTTATAAACAAATTGATCATCAACTTTTTTACCAGTTTCTTTCTCTTTACTTAGAGAGTAATTTTTACTTAATCCTTTGCTAAAATCAGTTGAAGGTTTTATTGTAAAATATTTACTAAACTCAATAGTATCCCCAGCAGACTCCATAGGGCAAAGGGTTTCACAAATTTTTTCCCCGGGTCTTTTACCAATTATTTTTAATTGAATATTTGATCTTAAGGATTTAGCCAAATCAACTATCCTGATAGAAGGCATTTTTGGAATAAAAATTTCTCCACCATACATTAGATTAAAACACTTCAATACAAAATTAACTCCTTCATCAAGGCTAATCCAGAACCTCGTCATCTTTAAATCAGTAATGGGTAAAAATTTGCTTTTATTTTCTAGTAACATTTTAAACATTGGTAACACTGATCCTCTAGAACCTATTACATTCCCATATCTCACAACTGAAAATATAGTTTTTTTTGGTCCAGTCAGAGCATTAGCGTTAGAAAATAATTTATCTGAACATAATTTAGTTGCTCCATATAGATTAATTGGATTAGCAGCTTTATCTGTTGAAAGTGCAATTACTTTACTTACATTGTTGCTTAAAGAAGCCTTTATGACATTCTCAGCACCCATTATATTGGTTTTAATACATTCAATAGGATTATACTCGGCAGCAGGGACTTGTTTTAATGCAGCTGCATGTACTACGTAATCTACGTTTTGCAAAGCAAGTTCTAGTCTAACAGAGTCTCTTACATCACCTAAAAAATATCTGATTTTTTTACTATTAAATTTGTTAGACATTTCCAATTGTTTTAGCTCATCTCTAGAAAATATAATTATTTTTTTAACATCTCTCTTCAAAAGTTCGGCTGTACATTTTTGACCGAAAGATCCAGTACCACCAGTAATCATTACTATTTTATTTTTAAATACGTTCATTTTTAAATACTTATTAGATTTGTTTTATTTTTCCATCTTTTAATTCAAATATTTTGTTACAATTTTTTAGAGTTCCTTTTTTGTGAGTAACAAAAATCATCGTTTTGTTATAAAAAAGCTTAATTTCATCTAGCAACTTCTGCTCTGTTAGCTCATCAAGAGAGCTGGTAAATTCATCAAATATTAATAACTGTGGATTGTTGTATAAAGCTCTACAAATTCCAATTCTCTGAATTTCCCCGCCTGAAATATTTTGACCTTTTTCTAGAATCATTGAGTCTAAACCCTTATCAAGACTATTAAAAAATTTATTAAGATTTGTTTTTTTTATCAAATCAATAATCTTCTCATCTGAATTATTAGTTTTTGGATTACCAAAAAGAATATTGTTTCTTAAACTATCTTCAAGTAAACCTACTTTCTGAGGAACGTAACCAATTAGATTTTGCCAACCACTTAAATTTAAAAATATTGATTTACCGTCTACTTTAACATTCCCAGTTTTAGGAGTTTGCAATCCTGAAATTATATCTAATAAAGTACTTTTTCCTGATCCACTTTCGCCAACAATGCCTATATTATCACCTTGATTTATATGTATAACTAAGTTTTTAAATTCAAAACCTCTATTCTTTTCATGCTTAAAATTCTCAATTATAATTTCAATTTTTTTGTCAAAATTAAATTTATTAATATTCAAATTTTCTTGATCTATATCCAAATTTTTAATTTCCATGGATAAATTTTCTACTTCTGGGGAAGCATTTTTAAGAGATTGAAAACCTGATAAAATTCTATTTAGAGAAGGCATCAATTTTAAAAATGCAGCCAAAAAAATTGCAAGATTTTGAAAAACACCTACAGTTGGAGTTTTATTTACTTCAATTGAGAAGTATAAAAAGAATAATAAGAGAAATATAGCAAAAAGTTCTAATAATGGTTTTGGAAGATTTTTTAAAAATTCGGAAATTATGCTTAAACTAGATATACCTTCATTTTTTTCTTTAAACTTCTCAAAAAAAAATTTCTCTTTTTTTGATACTTTCAAATACTTAAGATTTTCAAAACTTTCTTGTACAAATTGTAATCTTTTTTTTACAAAGATTCGTCTTAATTTACCATAATCAGTAAGTTTATTTCGTAAGCTCAAATTGTAAAGAAGCACAAATAATAAGATTAATAAAAATATATAAACAGTTAATTTAAAATTAAAAAATAATAAAAATAATCCTATTGAAAGAAGCAGTATTGACTCTAACGAAATCTTCAAAAAATTAAATAAAAAAGCTGTTACTAAGTCTACCGAGTAAGTGATGTTCCTTATAACTTTTGAGGAGCTCTCTGTTAAAATTACACTATATTTACCAAATAAATATTTTTTAAATAGTTTTGCTGATAAAGATTGTTTAAACGTATAGATATAACTATTTTCAAACCATAAATACCAAATTAAAAATAAAACTTTAATAATTTGAACCGAAACAAATAATAAGATAAAAAAAAGTAGTTGAGTATCCTGGGGAATTTCAAAAAAATCTGAGAGATTATTAAAAAAATTAATATTTGAAAGACTATTATCTAAACCAATGTTAATTATTGGTATTATCAAACTAAAGCCAATCAATTCAAAAATTGAACTTAAAAACATCATAAAGAATAATAGAAATAATTTTGTTTTTTCTGAATATGAAAAAAAGGTAAAAAGTTTTTTAATCTGTGTCATAAAAATTTAATTTTGTATAAAGTTTGTCTCATTATTTAAAATTTTTTTAATATTTTTGTTTAAAATTTCAAATTGTGAATTATCTTCATTTATTTTAATTAGCTTCTCAGTGTTAATCTGTTTAAAGTACTCGTCTCTTTTAATTTTAAGTATTTTAAGCACTCTATTTTCAAAATCTGTAAACGAAGGATCTTTAATAAATGATAAGCCTTTTAGTGGAAAATCATAAAGATCTAGTTTAGTAAAATTACTTGCAAGAATTTTACCTTTTAAAGCTAATTTTTCTCTTAATAAGGTTGAACAAGTGCCAATACAAACATTACTCTCGTGAATTGCTTTGTAAGAATTAAAATGTTCTTTTGAAACTAAAGTAGTATTAGTATTAAGAAAAATTAACTCATCTTTATTTAAAATATTTTCTAGCCACTTCATTTCTTTAGCTGCAAGATCTGGGACATCTCTTTTTCGAATAAAAGTAAACTTTAATTTATTTTTAATACAAACATTAATTGTAAATTTGATAGTCTTAGCAAATCCTTCTTCGATTTCTGACCTTTTCCATAATTTATTTTTTCGAGCACCAGTCTCTGAAATTAAACCAATATCGTATTTGTTTTCAACAATTTGAATATTATTTGTTTGAAGATAATTTAAATACTTAGCCAGCCTTAATGACCCAATTTTAAAAAAATTTAGGACATTAATGTTATATTTTTTACATTCTTCAATTTCTATATCTCCAAAGCAATAATAATTTGGTAAAAAGAATTTTTTATTATCATCTTCTTTTAAAGATCCAATTTCAAAAAGCTCCTTATTTCTTTGAAAATCGTATCTAGAAGCATTTTGAACAGCTATAAAAAAAATATCTTTGTATAAGATTTTAGCAATTTCAGAAAATTTAAATGAATTATCAATAGCTGTAATAATTATTTTAGGTTTAATTATTTTAATTAATGAAATTAAATAGCAAGTGAATAAATTTGTATGAAAATTTCTAAGCATTAAGAAAATTATTTTCCAAGAAAAATACAAAGTTTTCAAATCACCATACCTTACTTCGAGTATTGAATAATTCTTAAAATATAAAATATTTTCAAACATATCGCTTCCTGATTTGTCAAAAATTAATAATTGCTTTTTTTCAGGATCTTTAAATTTTATTTGGCTGTTAAGTAATAATTTATAAAATTTATATAGCTTTTTCATTGATTGTTGTGTTTGGTAATTAAATGAATTATTTTTTTAATGACAATCTGTGAATCAAATAAATATTTATCTCCTATAATATTTATAATCCACTTAGGAATTTTTTTATTTATAACTTTTTTTTTATACCACTCGCTTCGTACTTTTTCAGAATTCTTAACTAAACTTATAATTTTTTTTTCTTGGATTATTCTGTAAAATTTTGAAAATGATTTTTTTTTATGAATACTTCTTCCTATTGCATCGAAATATAAAATTGGAATATTTAACATATATCCAATATGGCAAAAAAGTTGATACATTTGGTTTTTACCTGCAATTAATGGTGTGGTAAGGCCATTTCCTTTAAACGCATGGTGTTGATATGTGCCAATTTTGTTACCCTCTATTAAATACTTCAGTCTTTCTTTTAAGCTTTTTAAAGATAAATTTTTTTTATGGTCAACACATTGCATTTGTATTTTTTCATTGGAGAATAAGTTAAAACTTTTTTCCAAAGCTTGTATTGGAAGAAAACCGTTAAGGTAGTTTTTTAAATCTTTTTCAGTATAAACAATTAATCCATGATGTTGAAATGGGCTTACATTTAATAATTTAATATAAAATTTTTTAAGAATTTTTCTTAATTTAATAATTTGATTTATATCTTCAAAAATTTCATTTTTGAGCACCACAAAAGTGTCTAAATCACTCCATCCTTTTATGTAATCTTTTGAAGCAAAACTTCCATGTACTATGAAAAATTTTGTGAACTCTTGTATATTATTCTTTTTTAAATATATGAAATTTTTCTTTATTTGTTTTCTAAAATGTTGATCTTTACCACTTATAAAATTTTTCCAATTTATTTTCTTTGAAAATATGGCTTGTCTTTTATAAGAAATTTTTTTCTGTTTTTTGATGTTCATTTCAAAAAAATCTTTTTTAAGAATTTGTGCATGGCTTTTACTTTCTTTTAAAAAATTAGAATTTTTTTGATACAAAATAGACTTTATATCAAAATACCAATTTAGTTTTTTATTAAAAATCTCTTGATCAATTTTTTTTTTTGAAAAATATTTTTTATAAATCATGTTTCTTTCAAATACCAAGTGAATTTATATAAGCCACTTGTAAAATTATTTTTCTTAAGAGATATAAAATTTGTATTTATAAACTTTATTTTTTTTTTTAGGTAATTAGTAAATGGTAAACCAAAATTCTTTGAAAAATTGATATTTTTTTTGTTTATTATTTTTAAATCTTTCGAAATTAGCTTAGAAATTTTATAATTTTGTCTGCTATAGAAAAGAAAAATATAAAAAAATAAATTTGGTACTTCAAAAGTTTTTTTGTTAATTTTATTATTTGAAAATAAAATGTTTTTTTTAAATTTAAATACAAAATTCGGCATATCGTCTATTTGAAATTTTTTGTCTATTGTAAGTAAACTTAAATTGTAAAAATTTTTATTAAAAATTTTTACCTTTCTTAAAAATTTCGTATAATTTTTTTTTTTTAATTTTTTTTTAGTATATTTTTTTCTTATGGTATTATAAATTTTTTGAATTATTTTAAATCTTTTCTTTTCTTTTGAATTATTAAAATACCTGAAAAAATTTCTGTAACAAAAAAATAAGCTTTTTATATTTCTTAAATTTATATCAGTTAAATTTATTATTCTTTTTTGTTGAAGTAATGTGCTTCTTTCATAATATCTCTCTAAAAACGAGGTAAGATATCTAAATCTTTTTAAATTATTACTTATCTTATAAGTAACAAACTTAGTTTCTTTTATTGAGTAAGTTTGAATATCATCAAATAGAAAAACATCATTTCTGTTTTTATAACCAATATAAATTACCGTTCCATCTGCAACAAGCTTTCTAATGAATTCTGTAAAAATTATTTTTTTTGGATTGTTTTTGTATATAATAATCAAATCCAAATCAGATATATTATCGGTAAAATTTCCGTAAACCCAAATATCATGAATGAATGTATTATTGGAGATTATGTTTTTTAAAATACTATGTATTTTTTTTTTTCTTGTTCTCTATAGTTTTCACTACTTACGTAATTTTCTAATTTCAATTAGAGATTTTTTAACTGAGTTGATTAAGTACTTAAATTCTTTATCACTCATCCACACGTGAAATGGAAATGATATCATATTGTTATAAAACTTTTCTGTATAGGGAAGTTTCTTCCCGCCCTGTCTCATTTTTTTAAACAAATCATATTTGTATAAAGGGTAGTATTGAACAGCACATTTTATTGAATATTTATTATATAATCTCTCTATTAAATGATTTTTATTTATCTTTTTGCTAGGTTTGTAATACGCACTTAATAAGTGGTAAACGTGTCTAAATTTTCCCGTTGTTTTTAAGAACTCTAACTCTTCAAAATTTGATAATTCTTTTATGAATTTTTTCGCTCGTTTGATTCTTAAATTATTTAAATTATCTAGTTTTTTAAGCATTATTATTCCAGCGCCGCATTGAATTTCACTTAAAGTAAATTTATAAGGCCATGTATTATCTAAATCTAAATCTAAATTCCCCATTGCTGGCTGCCAGTATTTTCTTTTTTTGTTTGAAAAATCACAATGTCCATTATGCCTTAACCCTGGAACTTTTTTAGAAAGTGAATTGTTTTTTACATAAAGCATTCCACCTTCACCTAATGTGGTGATATTTTTTTGAGCGTGGAAAGAAAAACATGAAAAGTCACCATTAGTTCCTACTTTTTTTCCATTTATTTCTGCTCCAATAGCTTGAGCACAATCTTCTATGATCTTAATATTTCTTTTTTTGCAAATTTTTTTTAGTTTGGAAAAATCGCAAGCATATCCATATAAATGTACTACAACTATAGCTTTAGTTTTAGAGTTGATTTTTTTTAAGACGTCATCAATATTTATTACTCGAGTTGTAAAATTAATATCTGCCCAAATTAATTTTGCTCCATTTCTTGCAAATGGGATTGCTGAGGCACAATAAGTATGTGCCGGAATAATTACTTGATCATTCTTTTTTAATTTTAATAAGAGTGCTATGATTTCTAAAGCAGCAGCTGCAGAACTGACGGCGAATGTATTTTTTTTTCCAATATAATTTCCGAAATCTTTTTCAAATCTTTTTAAAAAAGGTCCTTGAGTTAAAGGATCTGCCTTTTTAATTATATTTGTGAGATATTTTATCTCCTTTTTATCGTAATTATGAGCTCTTCCACTCCAAGAAATTTTCATATTTTTTTCAATATCGGTTCTATTATTTTAATATCTTCGATATCATTTATTTCAAGCGATCTACTTTTAGGCATATATAATAAAGCATGATTTTTTTTATCGAAATTTTTTTTTTTTATAATTAAATCCCTATGGAATATATAAATTGAGCCATTAATGAAATAAGATTTTATATCAAAATCTTGTCTACGATAAAAATTTTTTGATTTAGCAAGTGTATGTTTCCACTTATTTCCTTTTATATTTATTGTTTCGTACGGATGTTCAAGCGACTCTGAAATACTAAAAAGACTTTTGCTTCTTTTTTTTTTTATAATTTCAATTGATTTATTTATATCTTTATGACTTCTTAAAGGAGACGTTGGTTGTAAAACTATTATATAATCAAAAAAAATCTTTTTTTTTATTGTCCAATTAAAGAAATGTAAAAGAGTATCCATTAAAGAAGATGTGCTCTTAGACACACTATTTGGTCTTTCATATTGATGATTAATTTTATACCTGGAGGCAATTTTTTTTATAAAGCTGCTATTAGTTAAAACAAAATTATTTTTTACTTTTGATTTATTGACTTGTTCAAATGTATAATTAATCAAAGGTTTTCTATTTAAAGGAAATATATTTTTATTTTTTAGGCCTTTTGATCCTAATCTTGCTGGTATAACAGAAATAAATTTCAATTTATTTTTTCTTCAATACACGAAGATTTTTATTTACTAATCTTCGATAATTTAAAAGTTTTTGCTTGTTTATTTTTGCCGATTTGCCTTTAAAACTTATTACCAGTCCTATCCTATCCAAATTTGATGTATTTTTTTTACTACCGTGTATAACTTCACAATGATGAATCATGCAATCACCAGGATATAAACTGGGATAAACTTTTTTGTAATCAATTTTTTTTAAAGTTTTTTCACTTATCTTTTGAGAACTACCAGGTTCTCCTGATAGAACATGTCTTATTAATCCATTTCTGTGAGATGATTTATAGTAACAAACACCGCCATTCTTTGAATTAGCCAAAGAGCAAGCAATCCAAACATTAAGTGCTCTTTTGTTTTGAATATTCCAATAGAAATTATCTTGATGGAATGGAGATCTCATACCTGTTTTTTTTGGTTTTAAAAAAAACTCTATATTTCTCACAAAAGCTTTTTCTCCAAGAATAGACTCTACAATTTTAATTAGTTTTTTATTTTTGCTGATCTTAATAATTGATCCTGATTTTATGAATGTATTTATATCATGTATCGTATTAAGTTTATTATCTTTCGTGAAATGCATGTTAGGATTTTTAATAGATATAGATTTATTTTTGATTTCATTAATCTGATTAAAGATGTCTTGAATATTTCTTTTATTAAATAGTTTTTTAACATGGACAAAACCATCTTTGTAAAAATTATTTTTGATTTGATTTAGAGAATTCATCTTTTTTTATCTCCAATATTTGAATTTCGTCAACATGTTTTTTTCCTCATTAGATAATTTTTTTACTCCATCACCCATCACAAGTGGTGCCTTTTCTAATATATTTACCAAATTTTGCAATCCATTCTTGGATAAAGAGGCTGCTTGGTCAGTGCCCCACATACTTCGATCTAAGGTTATATGTCTTTCAATATAATTAGCTCCTAGAAGATATGCAAAAATTGTGGGTGAAACGGTACTTTCGTGACCACTATAGCCAACATCACATTTAAATTTATGTTTTAATGTAGGTATCATATTTAAATTTAATTTGTCTTCAGGACAAGGGTAAGTGGAAACACAGTGCATTAAAACAAACTTACATTTATTTTTTTTAAAGATACTTACACACTTTTGAATATCTTTAATAGAACTCATTCCTGTAGAAATAAATGTTAATTTTTTTTCTTTAGCAATAGATTTAATTAATTCAATGTTAGTAAGCATTGCAGAGGCAACTTTGTTATATTTTAATTTAAACCTTTTTAAAAATTTTTGACTATCAATATCCCATGCAGATGCAAACCATGAAATTTTAATTTTTTTACAATATCTGTCGATTTCCAAAAATTCTTTTAATCCGAATTCTATTTTTTTTTTATAATTAAGATAACTAATTTCACCCCAAGGGGTATTTCTCATTTTAGTCTTTTGGTTTTCAGGTGTAGATATATCAGGATTTCTTTTTTGGAATTTGACAGCATCAAAACCTGTTTCTTTTGCAAGATCTATCATTTTTTTTGCAAGTTTAATTGAACCATTATGATTAATTCCTATTTCAGCAATCAAAAAAGGTCTCTTTAATTTTAATTTTTGCATAGCTCCGCACTTTGTAAACTAATCGTTTTTACAATCTTTGGTTTCATTCTGTTAAACTGGGTCAGATAAAAACTTTCTCTTATTAACTGTAGTTTTTAGATTTCCCACTAAAATATTAATTTTATTTTTTCGAAAATTAATTATTTTAAATATTTTGTCTACAAAAGGTCCTGATGAAAATTTATAATGGGAATTGATATTTATTTCGAATACATTTTTTGAGATATACCCATTCTCATTTTCAGAACTTTTGCATTTAGTTATAAAACTTTTAATATCAGTTTGAAATTCAGAGTATCCTTTAAGAAAATATTTTAGACCTCTTAAAAACCTAAATTTTTGATCTATATTTTTTTCTTTTAATTTCTCATGAAAACAAAAAAGGTAATCGTTTAAAATATCAACTTCTTTATTTACTAATTTATTATTTTTGAATTTTTGGATTAAAATTTTAGGTCTATAAACTATACAATTATTTCCAATTTTGTTTTTGATATCCTCTTTTAAAAGATGATAGTTCTTTTTATCAAATTTAATTACAGTCCACATTTATTTTTCTTTAAGTTCTTTTTTAAGCTCATCATATTCTTTCATTTTCCTTTGCATGAAAGCTATTGTAAGTCTTGTTCTTTCAGAAATACCTTTTGGAGTTATAACGTATCTAAAATATTGAGCTTTGTTCTTTTTATTTTTAAAATTTTCAATTTTCACCAAACCTTTATCTACTAGTGCACTCAAACAGTAATTGAGTTTTCCTAAACTAAAACCAAGATCCTCAGCCATTTTTCTTTGAGAAATTTCTGGTTTTTTTTGTATTTTCCTTAAAACTTCAAAATGATCTTCTTTTTTCATATGTTCAAATTTTGAACATATATAGCATTCAATTATTGAACAGTAAACAAAATATTCATTTTTTTTGTTAAAATTTAACTTTTAGCGCTATTTTTGAGGATTTTTTTGATCTTTTTGAATGAATTAAAACTAGTAAAATTTTTACTAGTTATTTTAATATTAAATGTTTTTTCTATATCCATAACAAGTTTCACATGCACTAAACTGTCCCAATTATTGTAATTAAGTCTTATCAAGTCCCCATTTTTTTTAAGACGCTCAATTTCTTTTTTGTTTAATTGTAAATTTTTTTTAAAGAGAGATATAAGTTTTTTTTCTAAATTTTTTCTCATTTTTGTTTTTTTATATTAAGTTTTTTACCTAAAAAAAATTGATAATAATTCCCATTTTTTTTTATCATAAATTTTTTATTTTTTATTTTAAAATTATGTAAATTCACAGACTGATTTTTTTTTTTAATATCAATATTTCTTAAATTTATTTGTTTCAAAATAAAAATTTTATTTCTTATCTCAATTTTAGGACTAAATAATAAATTAGTTTTTTCCTTTGATAGTTTTAATGCTCGGTAAATCTTATATATTTTTTGAAAATTATATCTAAGCTTAACAATACCTCTATTAGGAATTAAATTAAATTGTTTTTTACCATAATAAGAATATTCTTTTGAATTCTGTTTTTTTCTAAATTTATTTAATTTATCTAAATTTTTTATTATTTTTTGGAATAAGAGATGTCCGTGAAATTGAGATTGAGCATCAATATCATAAGCTGTATTATCGGGGCCTATTTTAAATTTTTTTTGAAATAAGATATCTCCCTTATCTAATTTTTCGTCCATAATATGCCATGTGCATCCCCAATTTTTTTCATCGTTTAGGATACCGAATGTACTTGAATTCAAACCTGCATATTTTGGAAGTGGGGCATCATGAAAATTAATGGCGTATGAGGTTTTATCCAAAATTTCATTCTTAATAATATTTTTATTCATTATACTAAATAAAAAATCAATTTTTTGAAATTTTTTGATTTTTATCAAATTAGTTTTTTTAACATTTCTATTTTTATTTCCTGAATTGTTTAAGCAATAAACATTCTCAAATTTTTTTGAAAGTTCTTTTACGCAATAATTGAAAAGTGGTCCTTCTCCCAAAACAACAGTAATTTTATTTTGCAATCTCAGAAAGTCTCCTCCTATTGATTTTACCATTAATATTTTTTGGAATTTTTCTAATAGGTAAAATTTTATTCGGAATCATATAATTTGGAATTTTTTTCTTTAAATTATATAATATCTCGTTCACAAAAATCTTTTTTTTTGTCTCTACAAAACATATAATTTTTTTGTCTTTATAAATACTACAGACTGGTAATTTAAGGATAGAGCTCACTTCGTTTTCTATTTCGCTCAATTCCACCCTGTAACCTTTAATCTTTATTTGATTGTCATCTCTTTTAATAAAATAATAATTGTTATTAACAGATTTTATAAGATCGCCAGTTTTGAAATATCTTTTTCCATTGATAAATTTAAATTTATCGAAATTTAATTTTTTTTCACCATAATAGCCCAATGATAATTGTGGTCCTGCTATGTACATTTCTTTAAATTTGCCTTTGGTGAAAAATTTTAATCTCATATTCTTTATTTGTTTTCCTATTGATATTGATCCGCTACTGAATTTTTTGTAATTGTTTTCATTTAATTTAATTTCTGTACAAGAAACTGTAGCTTCTGTCGGGCCATAAGCGTTTATGATTATTAAATTTTTATTGAAAGTAAATAATTTCTCAAGTTGTCTTGGATATAAGGTCTCCCCGCAAAAAAAGAAGGTTTTTAGACTTTTAAAATTGTTACGATTAATATCAGGTTGCGCACTTAAAATATCTACAAAACTTGGAACACAAACGATTATATTTATTTTTTTTTCTTTTATAAATTTTATTGGAAATTGCCGATTAAATTCGCTTGGAACATGAAGTTCTGAGCCTGAAAATATTGATCCATATACATCAACTACACTTAAATCGAAACCGAGGTTAGCAAATTGCATAAATTTTTTCCTTTTAATATTTTTAAATAATTTAATTAAATATTTTGTATAATGTTCAGCAGATTTTCTAGATATTTTAACCCCTTTTGGTTCACCCGTGCTACCCGAAGTAAAAATTATGTAAGCTATTTTTTTATTATCTATATTTTCTAATTTTTTTTTGTTCTTGAGTCTTTTAAATTTATTTTTTACAAAAAACATGTCTATTTTAGTATTTTTTAATATTTTTTTTATTTTACTCGCTGGTAAATTTCTATTTAAAGGTATGTATGTAATATTTGAGATAAGGCAACTTGCTACTAAAACATAGTCTTGATATTTTGAGTCAGCAATAAACGCTAAGCTTTTTACTTTATTTGACTTGAGTATTTTGATCATTTTTTTACATGAATTCCAAAATTGATTAAAATTTATTTCTTTTTTTTTTATAGATATTGCAGTTTTGTGCTTATTTTTTTTTGAAATTGAGGACAATTTTTTGTAAAAAAAGTTCATTTTCTTATTAAAAAGTTAATATTTTTTTTTAATATTTTAACAGTTATGTTTCTCATTTCCTTGAGGTTAATTGTATAACTTTCTCCAAATTTATTTTTAACTTTTTTTGAGCTTTTAGCCATGTCTAATATTTTCTCAAAAGCTTTGTCCAGTTCAAATTTATTTTTTGTTATACGTTCAAAATACTGGTAATTAATCTTTTTTATGTTGTTATTAATCATATAATTTTTACTTATAGTAATTTCTTTTCTATAAGGTACTTTAGCCTCATATTCAAAATGATGAAGAATAGTTGCTCCAATTGATGGTTTGCAGCCTAACAATAAAAGTTTAAATTTTTCTTTAACAAAAAAATCGAAATCAGTATCTCTTCCAAACGATTTATTGATTTTACTTTTATTTAAAATATATGATTTTTTTCCTAATCCTAAATGGCTATGTATTAAACTTTTACTTTTTTTAATATTTGTTTTTTTTGAAAATAAGTTGACTAAACGTCCATTATTTCTATTTACTTTTTTGTAATTATAAATGTAATTTTTTTTGTTACTTAAGTCGTACGAAGGCATTATTATTGTACCGTTTTTTCCGATAAGTTTAATTAAAACATCTAAAACTACTTTATAAATCTTTTTGTCCATAATCCCAAAAGTTGATAGGTCTGAATGAATCACTACATGCTCATTTTTTTTTAAATTTAGTTTCTCAAAATGTTCTTTAAAAAAAACTTTTAGATTAAAAGTGTTCACGTAATAAGATTATTTTTTTTTAAAATTTTATAAATTTTAAGGCACTCTGAATTAGAAATATTTAAGATTTTTTTTATTTGTCCTAAATCTGTTCGTCCATCAGCATATAGTAAAAAGTTTAAATAATTTTTATACCTAGGTTGAAGTGAATTTTTTGAAATAGCTGGATATAAATTTCTTTTTCCTAATTGTGGCTCACATGGTAAACAATTTTTTGGTATAATTTTCCTGTCTAAGTATTTTATAGCATTCTTAGCAACTTTAAATCCGCCCTTTATTCCTTCTAAGGTGACTAAATCAAAATTATCAAAAGAAGAATGATATTCAGGGTACTCTCCATATTTTGTTCTAAATATTGAGGCGATAGGTATATCAATACCAGGATAATTAAATCTTCTTTCGTCTGAGCCGCTTCTAGTAAAAGGATGTATTTTAAATTTCAGTTTCAGTTTTTTATAAGTCTCTAATAACGCATTATCAGATGGGGAGTTTTTGTTTTTAGACAACATACAAGAATGATTTCTGTTATCTCCTATACAGCTCAAAACAAATCCTCCTACAACATTTTTTTTCAATCTTTTTAAATTTTTACTAATATAGGCTTGAGATCCAATATTCTCTGGAATAAAAATAAATCTTAATGTGTGTTTTAATTTTTTTTTTTCAAAGTGCTTAAGTAAACACATACTAACCAAAATTCCAGAAATTTCATTATTTGCCATTGATGGATGACAAATATAAGTTGAAATCAATATTTCTTTTTTACTTTTACCAGGTACAAGAGCCTCTCCATAATGAAGTTTCCCATTTTTTTTGAAACTTGATTGAATATGAACTTTAAATAAGTCATCTTTCTTATAAAATTTTTTGATTAAATTTTTTTTAATCTCTGTTACACAAAATCCCCAGTCTTTTTTATAATATGAAGTAACATAAGGAATTGCATTTTTATTATTTGGGAAGGTATAAAGTTTGGAGAGTAATAAATCTTTATTTACCTTTTTTTTAATTGGAATAGAATAACCGACTAAGTGTAAATTGTTATCTGAAAAATCAACAAGTTTTTTCCCGAATTTATCTTTTATACTCGCTGATTTAATGTTCCATTCAGGTGGAATTCTCCAATCATAAACTTTTGATCCAGATTGAAAACTTTTAATCTTAAGAAATTTGATTTTTTTTTTTATTAAATTGAGGGTTTTTTTGTTTCCATCCCCAGTTAAACTTCTACAAATAGGGAAAAGCTTATATTTTGCATAATCATAATAATCTCTTAAAA
>MDSZ01238297.1_pt1 | contig 18844 bp, 9 predicted proteins | sample 811201 | NCBI WGS metagenome assembly MDSZ01 (sample SAMN05326647, study PRJNA326480) | marine metagenome | isolation source: seawater | place: Indian Ocean: North | collected 2010
TGTTTTGTTATTAAAACTGCTCTAATTTTTATATCAAATTTTTAAAAAAAATATATAGGTTTTATTATATAAGATGTGTGATAAATGGGCAAAATCATATTACAAAGGACAATACGGTTGTAACGGTGTTACCATTAACAAAGGTGATGGAGATTATACTGTTCGTGGAAGAGTAGAAAGTAAAACCGCTTCACCAACTATTATATTTTGGGCTGCAAATCCACCAACATATAATAATAGTTATTCAGGTTCAGGTTTACCATATCCAGACCCTAAAACAGCTTATGAAAATTCTGTTAATAAAGGAGCTGTAATTGCCGAAGGAGGTCAATTTGAATTTAAAATTCATTACCCAAACAGTTATTACACCGGTCTTGGTTCCGTTTTAGTTCCACCACATGTAAACTTTAAAGTATGCGAACCGGGTAGTAAAGATAAGGTATACAAGATTAACCTTGGTGAAAGTATCCCGTACAGAACTCTTACTTATCCCCCTTCTCGTAAATCACCTATGTTTTATGAAGGTAAAAATACACGACCTGTATTATCACAGGAAAAATTGTTGAAACGTTCCGCCTATCCTAAGACAAATCATACACCAGCTAACTTCTGGGGTAACGGTGTTCCTCACTAATTTACGATGTAAATGTATCAATTTATAAATATTATATATAATTTGATACACAATTACTTGATATCTATTGGAGTTAAACTTTAAACCACCTTTTAACTCCATTTTTAGTTTTTCTCACTTCATATTCTACACCATTTTCATTTTTCATCTTAAGACCTACTTTACAATTTCGAGCATGTTTTTTAGGAGCTTTTCGTGTATTCTTACTCTTTGATTTAGTTTCTGTTTTTTTTGATGTAACTTGACTAATTTCACTTTTAAAGTTTTTAACCGCATCGTAACTTACACTATTATTTACACTTATATCTCTCTTTAGTATATCATCACCTCTCCTAGAAACTGTATCACTGGCAAAATCTTGTGCCGCTAATTCTTGAAGAGTTAAAGCAAATGATTTATTTAATTTATCCCCAGATATATCATCACTATTATCTATTTCTTTATAATTTATAATTACCCGAACTCTATTTACTGAACTCATCTTAACCTTTACTATTGATACCTTGTGTTCACCAATATTGAAAATTTCATTTTTATGAACTTTGAATACCCTTTTCCAAAATTTTAAAATTTCTCCTTTATTTAACTTTACTGATATATAATCCTCTTTCCCTTCATCCCATTTTACAAACTCTCCTGTAAATTCCCAAATTATTGGTTTATTCATATTTAATTTTGAAGAAGATAGTCCCATTATATAATTATTATATATTTTTATTTACTACAGTCTAGTTCACATTTAACTTCTTTATCTTCGTTAAATTTATCAATGATTTTTTCCCATATTTTCTTCTGTTCTTTTGTTTCTAATTTACAATAGCATTCCTTAATAATTTCACAATCTGTTTCTGTTAATATTTTACTTAATTGTTTATAAAAAGTATCTGTGTCTTTAAATACATTTTGAAGTTCCTTATTATTTACTACTGTTTCAACTATTGAAGCAATTCGTGTCATATATTTCTTAACATTTGTTTTACACATTTTGAATTGTTCGTTTAATTGTATTTTTATTCCATTATTAATTAACTCGTTTAATATTTCCAACTTCTTCTTAAAATTATCAATCTTTTTATCCCACTCCACAGATGATATAGCAATATCATTGAGAATATTAATTATATAAAATAATAAATTTTGTCCTTTTGTTTTGTGTTTAAAAGTTACTATAAAATTTACATCCATCATTTCTTCACTTTTGCGTAATTCTGGATTAAGTAACAATTTTACAATATATAAATTGTTATTGTAAATAGCAAGTTTTAAATACTCTTGTAAATTTTTTTGCCTTTCCTGGTCCCCATTTCCAAACAAATCACCAAATAAACCATTTATAAATTCTTTATTTTTTTCATCAAAATATGAAAAGTCGCTTTGGATAATTAGTTTATAAAGACTGTCTTTGTGTTCCATATCAAAACCCTTATTAAATAGCAATTCTATAATATCCAATTTTTTTTTAACGATAGGGTGATAACCCAAGAAGTACGTAACAGCAGTTTCTAATGGTGTTTTATTCTCATATACATTATTTTTTTTAACACCTTTCTCTAGTAAATACTGTACTAAGTTTATGTTATTATATCTTATCGCCAAATGTAACATTTTAACCTTATTATACTCAAAACCCAATAGAATATTTAACAAGTCTTCGTCGATATAATCTCTTAAAATCGCTTCTATCAACAATTTATCATTATAGCCAATATAATCAATGCTACTGTTTTTTTCTAATTTTTCTTTATAATCATTTAACTTACGGAACATCCATTTTATAGCATATTTCATACAATCATCAGAACCACTAGGACAATCTTCCCAATAATAACTTGATGATATAAATTGTGATAATTCTCTAAATAGTAGTATAATATTTAACTTCTTATGTAATACAGCATTAAAAATAACTTTAAATAAAAAAATCAGTTTTTCATCTTCATCGAATGAGATAGCTTTTTTATCATAAATTAATTTTTTAAATGACATAAATATTGATATATTATTTTTTTTTATGTTATCTTCTATAAATTTATCCGTCAACAATAACTTTTTAATATAACTCATATAATAAATTTCTCCTCCTTCAACATTTATAAATATTTGTTTTCCATTATTTAATACATATGTACAAGGTTTAAGTTTCTCTCTATTATCATTAATTGTGCTTATTATTTTATAACTAGTGTTATTTATTTTTTGGATCCATCGCAGACCATCTTTAGTATGAAGTGCAGAATTAATATCAACCAAACCTATGATTGTATATATATCATCAGTCTTCTCATCACCTTTAATCCATAAAAAAGGAGTATTCCAGTTATCGAAAGGGGTAGTTTTCCAAAATTCATTGAGTAGATTTATAAACTTGATATCTTCTGGTAATTCGTGCCATATCCTACCGTCTTCGTATTCAATATGAAAAAATTCTCCATCAAAATGAATTATTTCTCCAAATTTATTATTTACTTGAACAAATTTTCCTAGACCACCACTCCCAACAAATTCCTTCGACGCTAGAGATTTTAGCAATTCAATTTTCGCACTCCTTCGAATTTCTTCCTCCGCTCTGTCATCAACATCATACATCCACTCATTACCATCGTCATCAATACCATCTATACTGGTGTCATCATCATCTAATACTGTTCTATTCGAAATCTTATTGATACATCTATTTTTTACTTGTGCGATAGGTACATTTTTATCTTCAACAGGTTTAGCAGTGATAAAGTCCGATGGTGTAGCGGTTGGAAGAAGTGCCAACATATAATCTGCGGTACTCGGCTTATTACTACTACTCCAGACTGAACTTACTAGCCCCATCCTATCTTTCATAGACAACGTTTCACTTTTTTCTTTTGCTGGATCAGTAGTATTATTGGTAATACGGCTTAGACTTTCATACATGTCATACTCGTATCCTTCGGGTGGAGTGAATTCATCATCATAGGTATAGCTTTCTGTACCTCCATTTTTAAAATTATTTATATATAATTTAAGTAACGTTCTACCAGTTTTAGAAAAAATAGAATAGGGTATCTTATTAACTGGGTGAATAATCATATATATTAAAAAGAGATTATATTATTATTTAATATAAATATTAATATTAATCTTAACGTCACTTGTTCTCATTCAATTAATAAATTAAACCTAAACATAAATTAAAAAATAATTATCATTATTTAATATAATGAATATTGAAGATATTGATTTAACTGAAAGTGAAATAAATTTAGATGAATTTAGTTCCATCGGTTCATTACACGGAGGTGCTAAATGTGGAAACTGTAAAGAAGATGGTCATAATAGAAGAACTTGTCCATTATTACATCCAAATAAAACTAAAGTTAAAAAACCAAAATTAAAATTAAAACCACGAAAAAAAACGACAAAATCAAAAGCGACTAAAACCAAAGCGACTAAAACCAAAGCGACTAAAACAAAAAAAACATCACCAGCTTCTGTAGAAGATTTACAAAATATATTATTGATTATTAAGAAAATAATACTCCACTTAATATGTAATAGCAGAGCTGATTCTTTTCTTGACCTTCGTGGTTTTAAAATTCCTCGCGGTGGACTATCAATTAGTGATTTTAATTATGAAAATGGTAATTATGATTTAGTAAATGAATTTTGTAAAGTAAAGCGCTTTTCTGGTTTTTCAAGTACAACTACAAAAAAAGTTCCTGAATTAGACTTATATAAATTTGATTTAAATAATGATGATATATATCTTTTAGATGATAAACCGACACGACAAAAACGTCCTAAAAATATAAAGAGTTTTGTTTATCCCTTATCTTCTACAAAATTTATTAAAGGACCACCTGGTGGATATGGTGGATTAACTAGCATCGATAATGATAAAGAACTTATGAAATATGTAGGGGCTTTAGAAAAAACCAATAATATAAAAAGACTAGTCAAAAATAGTAAAAGTGATTGGAGAAAATTGGAAAATACATCACCAACAGACCCTTTATATTATCACTTTGTAATTTTAGAAGGTATCCGTAGCGCTGGTCCTAAAGCCCCAGTTCTTGGATATATTCGATTAATGAGACAAAGTGTGCTACATGATGAGATTATGTTACGTATCGTTATTCGTGAAGAGGGTCGCGGTATTGGACGGACTTCCCTTCATTCTGCTATATCACAGGTATATAATAAACTTAAACTTATATATTCAAAAAGTAGATGTGATAAATTTGTAATTGTTGCTGAAACAAAAGTTGAAAATATAATAGGAGCAAGTGCTTTTACTAAATGGGGATTTTATAAAGAAGATGGTGGTTTACACGGTGTATTTAAAAAACCATATGGAAATGTTTATCGTTTTACATTAGGTATAAAAAAAGCTTTACACATTCTTCATCCTGATTTTAAAACATACAAAATACCAGGTTTAAATAAACTCAAATATTTACAAAAGAAAGAGAAAAAACGCTATCATTTAACATATTGTTTTAATGGATTAATAGACAGTTTCAAAAATGAACATGCAATAAGAAACGCACTTCGTAATATTACAAATTCGTTAGAAAATAATGGAATTTTTGTAACAATTACAAGAGATAGTATAAATATATTAAGAGGTATTGAAGGTAAAAGTGGTTCATTTGGTAATGATTTATATGAATTGTCTTATTCTTCAATAGATACGAGTAAAAATTTTGGTATTGAATATAAAATGAATAAAAGAAAAGAATATTTGCTTAAAAATGAAGTATTTAAAACTCTGGCTTCCGAGTATGATTTAGTTGAAATATATACTAATAATCTTCTAGAATTTTACACTAATACAAAAGAAATACCTTTTTTTACAGAATATTATGCGGGTATTAAAATAAGTCCAGAAATCGAAGAGGTTCTTTCCTTATTGAGAGTAAGTTTTTTTATTAATGAAAGAATATTTAATATAACAGGATTAATTCCAGATAGTAAGGAGGAAAAAGCAGAAGATATGACTGGTGGGAGCGATGAAAAAATGATTGTAACAGGAGATAAATTATCTTCTATGCTACGCGATATTACTCCTAGAATTTATTATACCCGTGGAGATGATAAGAGAGGAATATGTGAAGGATATATCGATAAATTATTAGGTGATAAAGTTATTATTCAAGATGACGATAATGGTGAACGGTTTCCATTAAAAATAACTGATTTCAGATATTTAAATAGAGATGAATTAAAAAAATGGAGTAGAGGTACTAAAAATTTTCGCTTTGTTACAAATGATATAGACTTAAAAATGAATGGTAAACGTAAAAATTGTGTATATCTCAAGAACAATGATGCCTTGTGGGAAATGATTAAAAATATTGATAGTTGGAAACCTTTTGTATTTAGAAATGAACCGGATGAACGTTATGTTATACTTTATGATAAGAAACCAAAAGCAAAACATCATTTCTTAATTGTCCCTAAAAATAGAACGTTTTATAAGGAATTAAACCATGAAGACGTTAAAATGTTGGAAGCTATGCGTCATATGGCTTTAGCTCATATACGTAATAAGTTTATTAATACGCGATTTAAAATAGGATTTATGAACGGTGGTGGAAATCAAAGTCAATTACATCTTCACGTAATATCAAATGATATTCAAATGGATTATAAGTCAAAATTTTCAAAACCAAATTTTATTAATGTAAATACGTTTATAAGCAATTTAAAACATTAATAATAATATATATTATTATAATAGTATGAGTGACTTAAAATCAACTGGATCACAAAATTTATTAAATATTGTGAAAGGTTTGAAAGGTAAACGTAAAAAAAAATCTACGATGCCTAAAATAACTGAAGAAATCATCCCAGAAGTGGAGGAAGACGTATACGTATCTGCTATAAATGATAAAAGTAATTATGCTCCACCTGGATATTTAGTATGGAATTATTATTATGATACCCCATTTCAAAAAATACCAAATGATACTGAAATAACATTAAAAACAAATGGATTAAAAGGGCAAATTGTTGGTTTTAAAGATGATATATATAAAATATTTGTAGTTGATAAATTAATTACAGTACACGAGGATGGTTTTAAACTAAATGATGAGAGTAAACGAGAATTATACAATAGTATTCATATTAAAAATATGAAATATCACGAATTACATCCACCTTCTAAAACATTAGAACCATTAGATTTATTACAACTGAGTGCGAAAATAACAAAAACCACTGAGCACAAGAGGGAAATTGTAGAAGAAAAGGAAGAAATTGTAGGAGATAGCGATAGATATAGTGTTATCTTATGTATTAAAAAGTCACCTGATAATTATACGATGGGTTTTCGTTATCGTGTATGGAAATTATATGTATCTTCACATGATAAAAAACATCTAATATTTTATGATATATTGTTAATCGAGAGAGATATTGATAGATTATATGAAGATAATAGTTATATTAAATTTTATTGGGCTCATTCAAACGGCAAACCTTCACTTCTTCCTGTAGAAAGTGTGATACCGTCTGTAAGTAATTTACCTGATTTCAAAGAAGGTGTTGACTATTTAAAGACTACTAAAGCACAACCATTTCGTCAAAACGGAGGTGCTATTGATAATGATATTATCGAAAATGATTATGATGATATTGGTGAAATACCAGAATTAATAATTCAAAAATATTGTATAAATGATGATTGTTATAATTGGGAAATTATACAAACATATCAACCATACCCACCAAGAAAATCACATGCTCCTTCTGAATTAACAGTTTTTTCTAAAAATCCTGATACAAAAAAGAAATATCGTGATATATTTGGTGTATATGAATTTATTGACCGTGAAAATTATTTTGGCTTTATCTATAAAAAAGACAAATATATAATTATAAAGAAAGCATTTAACGAACCAATTGAAAAGGTGGATGCAAGCGAATATAATACAATTCAAATATTAGATGATAATGAAGGTGAATGTGATGAAGATAGTCACGCATATTGGTTTTTAGCAAAAGAACTTAATAATGATGAATATAAGATAGAAACCCGTAAAAAAGATGATGATGAGAATAGTATAATTAGTCGTGTAAAAGAAGTAGGTAGTAGAATAGGTGACTTCTTTTCTGGTGTTCGTGATAAAATATCTAGAGCATCATCAACAGATGATGCTGAAATGAACAATGATATGATTATAAATCGTTACTTTAGTGATGAAGATAGTGCTGATAGTGTTAATGAAGATAATATAGTGAGATATAAACCACTATTTTATAGTGGTATTACACATTTTACGAACTCTATTCCACTTCATAATGAATGGTTTCTCCTAGAAGCACTTAAATTGGAACGTCCTGTCCCTGTTCAAATCCATATTGAAGAACAGATTACTGATTGTGACCGTATTGTTCAAAATTTAAATAATAATCGATTTTTATTATTACCTTGGAGTTTAGATGATATTACAGATCACACAAGAGATGAAAGACGTATACTAAAACGCGATGATAAGACACCGGAAATAGAGGTTAATTCACATATTCGTATAATTAAAGATTTTGGATATAGTGGCTTTAATATTCGATATTTTACAGGTAAAGTAAAATCAATTAAACGTGATGGTAAGAAAAAATTATATACAATTGAATTAGATTTTCCATTTATAACTGATGAAGATATTGTAGTAGATGATACATTTATTGAAGAGGTAAATGAATTAAATAGTCTTGATATATACTTTAATGCTGTTGATAATTTAAAAAATGAATTATCAGAATTAGATGCTTGTGGTCCAAAATCGTATCAAAAATTAATAAAAAAACGAATTAGTGAAGGTGTAAATGATACAGATAAATTACTTATTAAAAGTAATATGTACGAATATTTACGTCATTATTTAGAAAATATGGTCATGAATAAAGATTCAATTATTCATTTTAACTTTACTAATATTAGTGATACAAATGTCCGTGCTAATATAGATCTTTCAGTTGAATTATTAAAGATTGATCCTTATGTAAAACCAACTGTTCGAGAACATATTATGGATAGTTTAATACAGGTGTGTAAACAAATATGTAACAATAGTAGTTTAGAACGTGGATATAAATGTACTATAGAAGACAACTGGCCTCCTAACATAGGAGATAAAGTATATATTATAGAAGGGTTACATAAAGGTAAAGAAGCTACAATTATGGAAATTAAACACGGTTTAAATCTATCTACCAATGGTGAAGCAATCCTTAAGATCAAAGGTGTTCGTAGTCCATATCAAATTACGATGAACTATCTATTAAAATTATTAGACGTCGATAAGAAGTCTCTAACTTATAATGGATTTTTAAGACTATTTTTAACTTTCGTTCCTACAAGAGGACATCCTAGAGTAGAAATAGTAGATTATGAACCTCCTAAACGTTTAAAATACAGTAAAAATCATATTAATAAAGGTGATTATATCAAAGTATTGAAAGGTAAATATAAGGGAAAAATATTACAAGTTGTAGAAGTTGATATAGATGAAAAAATAGAACCTGGATATTATATTGGTGAACGAGCAGGTGATTATATGATTATGAAAGATGATAGAAAGATGATTCGCAATGGATTACAATATCGTATAAGAGCTGTTACGGCTGACTTGTATAAATTATCCGGTAAGCGTGAACGAAATATTGAACTCCTTATGGTTTATAATCCATTTAATAATGATATAACTGATTGTGAATTAATAAATAGAGATGATGGTATTAAAATGATTGAAAGGTCTGCTGAAAATAGAGATGATACTCCTTTAGAACGATTAGGACGATTAATCGGTAAAAGACGTCGTCGTTAAAAAAATATATATATTATGTGTATGTTATGTATATGACACAATTAGAAATTGATTTTAAAGAAGCTACTGTAGCTGTTAAATCACTTGATACTAAACCAGATAACGATACGTTGTTAGAACTATATGCTCTTTATAAAAGAGCAACTGTTGGTCGTAATACCACATCAAAACCGTGGGCGGTTCAATTAGAGGCACGTGCTAAATGGGATGCTTGGAAATCTAAAGATAGTCTTACTGTGGAAGAGGCTATGGAAGCATATATTAAACTCGTAGAAACATTATTGTAATAGATAATAGTAATTAAGGTATTAAAAATATTATAATATTTTTATTTCAATATTATAATGTCGTTACCAAAAGCATGTTTAATTAATGTAACAGAATATTTAGAATTACAAAAGGCTGATAAACAACTTACATATAGTGGATATAAGAGAAGTAAAGTGTTACAGTCATTCGATAAAGACTTACAGAAAAAGAAACCGATTGGTGCTGTATATTGGATGACAGAACTAATCCTTTCTGGATGTGTTAAAACGTTACTTGATAAATGTTTAACTTTCTTTATGAAAAATATTAATATTTCTAACCCGAATTTACCTAGTTTATTATTAGGAGAAATACGGATAATAGGTGGATTAATAGATGAATATAAAGGTGACCCATTTGCTGTGGCTGATAATGGTATATTTCGCAACCATATTTGTGAATTAGTTACTATTCTGGCCCTATCAGATAAACAAAAAAATGAAAATAGAATAAAATGTAAGGATGATGAATTCAATATTAAATTACTAAAAGAAAAGATGGAGGCAGATGATACATATATTAAGCGTTATTGGAAAAATGGTGATGACCGAATAGCTTTCATACCATTTAATGAATTTAAATATCATATACATAAGACATATAATCGTGAACGTGCCGTATTTTGGATTAGTTGGATATTAGAATTACATAAACGAAATAATAAGAAAAAGGTAAAGTTAGAATTTGCGGAGAGAGACTATGGTGTTGGTAAACGACATCGAAAATACTTTGTTTGGTTATTATGGGATATTATTCTCGATGAAGTGGATAATAGAAATGACCTTGATTTAAGTAGAGAAATATACGCATTACATAAATTATATCTTATTAATTTTGGTAAACGTCATATAACTTCTAGATTATCTTATATATTATGTGCTGTCTTATATATTACACAAACTATACCTGCTATACGTTTTACTAAACCAGTATGTAATAATTATGACGTATTAACGTTAATGAATATTCAAATAAACGTATTATTCAAAAGTTTATGTAGTAAATATAAGGCTGTTAAGGAAAAGAAGATTAAAAAAGAGTTTTATAAAAAAGAATTTCAAACTATGATTTGCGAACGTGATGAAAATATTAATATTTTTTCAAACAAACAGCGTATGAATTATAACTATAAAGCGCCTAAAATAGAAAAGAACAAAATAGAGAAGGTTAATAAAGTAAAGAAAGAGCCGGTCATGGATATGAAGTATTTCTCACAAGTTAATAAAATAGCAAATTTTCAATATCGTAGAAGTTTAAATATATAGTTATAATATATATAATGCGTGGCGGTAAATTTATAGCAGAGGGTAGCTACGGTTGTGTTTATGGTAACCCACCTTTAATGTGTAATAATAAAAGATTAAGTAACGAATATATTGTAAAAGTAATGGGAAAAGACAATGCCTATGAAGAATTAGCAGATGGTAACATAATGAGACGCATAGATCCAAAAAATGAGTTTTCTATTTATCCCGTTGACGTATGTAAAATTACCAAAGTTGATGAAAAGAATGATAATTGTTTAAGGGACTGTGCTTTAGGTGATGTATCTCGACGTGTTAGAGCGTGTGTTATAAATAAAAAGAGACCTATTCATGGTTTAATTATGAAAAATGGTGGATATGATTTGGATTTAAGTAAAAAAAAAAGTGTAGTAAATTCTATATTTAACAGACATACGAATTATCTAATAAAACCGATGTATAATATCATTCGTGGTATTCATAAAATGAATAAAACACATGTTCATTTAGATATGAAAGGTTACAATATATTATATAATGAAGAACAAAATAAATTTTATCTAATTGATTTTGGTTTATTATCTCCAATTGAGGATTTATTTACTAAAACAAATCAAAAAGTGATAAGTAGACAAGAGAGACAAATTGAGTATTTTGTCTATCCAGTTGATTTTGGTATAATTAATAGTATGAAAATCGTATTTGATATTTGTAAAGAAATATACACTCACGAAAGAGTATTTACAGATCCGTCTGGTGAATTACCAGATATAAAATTGATACATATTATTAAATTATTATTCAATCGTTGTCCTGTTAAAGAAAATAGAAATTGGACCCTAAACTGCCCTTGTCTAAACTGTAATAATATTAGAAATAATTGTTTTAGATGTGATCCGGATAATATAGTCCAACCATATATTACTAGTTTAAATGAGAGTATTAATAATTTATTAGTTGCTGTTGAAATTATAAAAAAAGATAAAGCTGATAATTTGAGAACAGGTTGGTATGAAGATTTAAATATATTTACAGCGATGCCTCATTTTGTCAAAGACGAACATAAGGAAAAACAAAAATTTTATGAAACATTATTTAATGGGGTATTTGGTGTCACACTTAAGACATTATTTGATATTTTATATAAAGTTACAGACAAAGATTCAGAAGATGGAGTTCTTGAATATCACGTTTTAACTCCAACTATACTATTTTTTCAAATGATTATGTGTTATTTCTCTGAAATTTCGTTTAATCATAGTAAAATAGAAAAGGATTTTCACAAAACTTTTAAAATAAACCCCTTGGTTCTAGTTGAAAAAATACCAAATCAAAACTTACAATATTCTCAAGCAATATTAGATCGATATGTTGAAAAATCTCGAAAAAGTGTTGATACATATGGTTTATCTAAAGCACTATTGTCTATTGTTTCTATTTTCTTGAGTTTATTAGATAATAATGTTCGTATTCCATTACATAAACGTATTTATGGGGAAGACCCTAGTCTAGGAGGAGAGTATGAAATTCATAAAAAAAAAATTAATAGTATATGGAAAGAACTTATTCTAGAACCTTATTTTGTAAAGACAGTTGATTTTATTAATATTCTTGCTTTATTATCACACGAAAGTTTAGAAAAACGTTTAGTATTAAATGAAGATGTTCTAGAAGTGCTCGAATATTTGGTCTCTTCTACTGATACAACGCCTATTTTACCTGCTTATCCAGATGGAAAGAGGGATAAAAAGGGTAGATTAATCAAAGGATTTACTTACAATAGTGCTATGAAAAGATATCAGGAATTACGTAAATTAATTCCAAAAAAGGAAATAGGTTTTTTTCAAAAATTTACAAATTATTTTTTAAGAAGAGATAGTGATGAAGATGAAGTTGTTGTAAAACCTAAATTGAAATTAAAACCACGGAAAACTAAAAAACCTAAATTGAAATTAAAACCACGAAAAGTGAAGAGTGTTTGTGGTATTAATCCAAAAACAGGATACTGTAAAAGAGGAGAAAATACGAATATAGATAAATGTATGGTAAATAAGAATGGAAATTGTGCTAAAAAAATTTAAATTGTATTTTAATGAAAAATATATGAAATATAATAATTTATTATATTAAAAAGTTTTATCTATTTAATATAATAATATGGTTGAAAAATGGGAACGAGTTTTTTTTCATAAAAATATAGATGATGTGGGAGGAAGAGAAGTTAAAATTGATGATACCATATTTCCAGATGATTCTATTAATGATTTAAAAGTAAAAATTTATAAACAAATCGGTATATATCCATATCATTCTTATATTTGGTTTGAATTTAAAGAAAGTAATACTGATTTAGCCGAAAAGATGTTATATGAGTTTTATTATACTTTAATGTATAACGATGAAACAGAAGAAAATGAAACTTGGTTACAAAGTGATAAAGTTGAAGTTGGTTTTAAAAGAATGGGTTTAGGTAAAATTACTGATTATCCATCGCCTGAAGATGGTAGATATACTATTGAGTATTTTAAAAGAACAGATGTAATAGATATAGTATCAAAGAGATTAATAGAAAGAGGTGTAGGATATTTTACCGATAATAAGGATTATGTTTATAATGTCCCTTCCGCAAATCCATTTAAATTAGATAGTGATACTGAATTAATCCCCTTACCAAAGAGTAAAAAATATATTGATGAAAATGACATAACATTAGATTATTTTGATAGTATCAAAAAAATACATATAATGGATGGAAATATGTTAGATGAAACTATTCGTAAAAGATATTGTCCTGGTTGTGACTTACTAGAAGATGATAATATGATAAATTTATATAAAAATGTGTTATATCCCAAATTTAAATTTATTCAAGGTTATAGAAATATTTCTAAAATTGATTTTATTACAAAAAAAAGTTTTGATAAATTTTCAATACAGTTGAATAAGGATATAAAATTCCCTAAACATCTTGATTTAGATACTATTTTTAATAATTATAAATCTTCGAAAGAAATGCCTTATGTAGAAATGATAAATAGTATCACAGGTGAAAAAGTACATAAAATATTTTTAAATTTGGATATTCCATATGTTGATGAAGAGACATTAACTGAATGGATAAAAACAGACCATAAAGATAATGATAAATTTATATTAATAAAATTATTAACAGATACAAGAAGTATTCATAATTATGGTAATATTCGTATTTATAAGAATGGTGTAATTGAATTTAATATTGATATCGACGAATATGAATTTGAAAATATAAATGATACTAATCCAATGTTTAAACGTGTTAGAGATGGTATTCTTAAAATAGTTAATTTTTTGAATAAAAGTTATGATAAATTTAAACTAAATAGTATAAAAAACACAGATTCAATTAAAATCTTAAATAAAATACCAAACGAAATCACCTCTTTCTCGAAAGATAGTGATTTAAACCAAATATTAAGTAAAACAGATTTAAATATATTTATTAAATTAGGTAAACGATTAGACCCGAGGTTTTTTCCACCCTTTATAAATTGCTTACATCCTTTTGTTAAAATTGAAAATCCTGAATTAATAATTAATAAACAGATACGTTTTCGCACATCTATGATTGATGAATTTGATAAAGAAGGATTGATACATAAGATATCTTACAGAGGTAAATATGATATCGCTTCTAATATATCAGTTGATAAACTTAAAATAGGTGATAATATAATAGGTAATAAAGGTGATGTTATTTGGTCTGTTGGAGAAATAACAGAAACAGACATTTCTTTAAGACATTTTAAAACAGATAGTAAAGAAATCATAGCTAAAAAAGATATTAAAATAAGTACTTTGAAAAATTACAAATTATTATATCAAAATGTCGCTATTTACAATATATTAAATAATGATAGTGATATAGATAAGGTTAAATTGCTATGGAAAAGGGTTAATAATTATAAATCATTATCTAGCCTAGGTCAAGAAATATTAGAAAATATTTCTAAAGGTTTTTTAAAAAAAAAGGATGAGGGTAGTGCTAATGATATTCGTATACGAAAAATATTAATGATTAGACATAATGTAGCTGAAGACAAGTTAGATGAGCAAATCATAAAAATAAGAAAGGAGGGTAAAGGAGACGCTGTAGAAGGTCATCCTGGAATTCCAATGTTACTTGATTTAAATGGTATTGTTGAGACAACAAAAGACAAAAAAAAGAGTTATATTTACAAAATTCGTATTAATAAATTAGATAATTTAAGAAAAATTAATGATATATGTGAATTTTTCAATAAATTATTTTATATTTATGATATTTGGTATAATTCACATATTGAGAAACGTATAAAAGTTGTCTGTAAATTTGGTGGATATGAAGAGAGTAAAACTGAAAAAAAATATAGTGTATGTAATGAAATTAACTTTATTGACGTTGGAACAATGAAGGCATTTTGTACTAAATGTAAACAACCATTAGATATAGTAGGTATTGATGTAGATATTTTCAAAAAACCTGATGGGATTGATAAGGATTTTAGTGATTTAATTGAAACATATAATTTACAAATGGATTATGATGTAAAAGAAAAAACGTTTCGTTGTGAGAGAAAAATTACAAAGGTAAAAGATGATATTACCACGTCTTCTAGTGATGAAGATAGTAATGACGATGATAGTGATGATGAAAGTGAAGAGATGATAGATGATGATATAGATGGTATTGATTGGGGTATAGATTTTGATAGTGATGATGATGATGATGATGAAAGTGAGGAGGATGAATTAGATAAAGACGAAATATTAGATGAGATTGCGATAAAATGTCCCGAAGAGGTTGATAATATTAGTTCTCCTGAAGATTGGGGTAACTTACGTAAAAATGAAATGATGATTATGAGTTATGAAGAATCACAAATGATAAAAGAAGATGAACGAATGCGTGATAAATTTATACTTTCTAAATTATACGAAAGAGACCCTCTTCTTTTTAAGTGGCAACGTGTTGATTACGAACCATATTCCAGATTATGTCAGCCTACTGATAGATATCCAATAATACTAAATGAGAGTGAAAAAAATGATTTAGACGAACGGGTTAAAAATAATATTTCAGACCCATATTCTAACCCTGATTCTAATAGTTGTTCTATCGATAATGGTAATAGTGAAAATTGTGGAGCTATAAAATATGGTTCTACAGACAAAAAACAACACTGGTTTATATGTCCAAAAATATGGTGTCCTGCTTGTAAAATTAGTATAAGTGAAGAAAATATAGTTGATAAAGAAAGATGTCCTAACTGTAATAGACAAGTAGTAGATAGAAGTAAATGGTATAATGATGAAGCTGGTGAGCCTATGTATGGATGGCCAGGTTTTGAAAATAGTAGTAAACACCCAAAGAATTTATGGATACCATGTTGTTTTAATTCTACAACAGATGGTAAACCTAAATTACAAATACAAAATCGTATAAAAGATGCTTTTAATCAAAAATATAGTTCGACTGTTAAAAATCAAAATTATATCATTAAACTTAAAACCAAAATTTTAGAAATGGGTCGTTTTGGTGTTTTACAGGATAATATTAATAATTTATTTAAAAAGGAAGGGATAAATAAGGAAGATATTAGCGCTATTCCAAGTAAACCACCTGTTGATATTAATTTATTTTTTAGATATGGATTAGGTAATTCATTTGAAACACGTGACTTCTTATCATTAATCGCAAATATTTATAGTAATATTAATGATATTGAATTTAACAAAGATGACTTAATCAAAAGAATTATATCAGGAGATGGTAAACATCTTGGTATATCTAAAGAGGACTTTTCAAATTATAATAGAGGTATTTTAGAAATATTATTTAGAGATATCCAAGATAATATATCACCATTTCAAAATTTCATCGAATATCTTACTTCTAAAGAAGCACGTAGAGGAAATATTAGATATCAATATTTATGGGATTTGTGTACAAAACCAAATGATTGGTTATTTGAAAACGGTATTCATTTAATAATTATAGATGGTGATAAAATGGATAAAACAAATGTGATATGCCCACCTTTCCCTGTTAGTATCAAGACTAAAAAAAGCGCGTTATATGTTTTAGCAATTCGTTATAAGAGTGATAACGGTTATATATTTGAACCAATTTATAATATTACTTATGAAAAGATGAAAGGTTCGGTTGTAATAGACAATAAAAAATCAGGTTTTAATGTTTATAAATCATTATATAAAAAAACTAGTAATTGTAAAATAACACCTAATTTTAATTTATTATCTCATATATATAAGAGACGTGGCGCATTAGCTACACCGATTGGATTTCCCTTATATGAAATGGATAAGGTTAAAAATATGTTAACTGGTTCAATAAATTCATTTACGGATACAGGTGCTAAATATATGATAGAACATTATATAAGTGACCAATATAATAAAATAATAGGGTTAGCAGTATATTCAACTGTAGCACCAATAAAGAAAGATTGTTCTAAAACTTTATTTTTTATCCCTGTATATCCCTCTGGTCCTATTAAAGGTGAAATGCGACGTATAAATGATGTTGAATTTACGGATTTCTATTGTTCATATTACTTTTTGGATATCATTTATCGTGATATTTTAGATAGAAGTGAAAGAGAAATTTATAGATTAAATGTATTACCACGTGAAATAATATTAAATAATAAAAAAAATAAAATAATTGCTATTGTTACAAATAGTAATTCAATAATACCTATTCGAGAAACTGAAATAAATAAAGAAAATATAACAATCGATGAAGTAGGTGTAGAAATATTTAATTTTACAGATATTGAAGATGTAGAACGTACTATAAAAATATCAAAAAGAAAATATTATAAAACGTTGGATTCATATATTAGAGAGCGTCCTATTGGGATATTACAATATTCTAAACAAAAGAGTTTAGCTAGTGTTGTTAAAAAAGTACCTTATAAAATTAAAAATATAATATTAAGTTCTGCGAAAAGTTGTAATGGTGGTGATAAGAAACAGAGCTATTTTGTATTATTTATAAATGATAGTGATGAAGAAATATTAATACCATTTTCATATGAAAAAAATAAAACATATGTTGACAAATTAGATATTGAGATTGAAGAGGAGGATATTACTAAATGGATTATAAATAATAATATTAAAAATTTCGAAATTAACAAGGTATTAGATATTTATAATAAAACTGTTACAAAATATAATTTACATATTCGCCCAGTGCGATATATAATGAATGATAAAAAAATAGTTTGTGGATTAATATTAGAAAATGGTTTAGAAATACCTATTAAAAATATTAAAGTTACGGATATTAATGATAATCTCCAACTTCCTTTATTAGAAAAACGTGATAATATTGATTACTATTATGAATTAGATAAAAAAGATGAACGTATACGTAAAATAGCTATGTTGAAGTATGAAGATGAGATATTTAATATTATAAAATATGAATTCTCTAAATATTTACAAACTAAAAAGGGTAAGGTTGTTCGTAAAAAAATAATAGAAATTTTAAATGACAATGAATTTGATTTGTTACATACAAAGTTAGCACGAAATGAATTATCAAAAATATTAAAGCAGTATTTAAATAAATATAGTGTTCTTACAAACAGCAATAAATTAATAAAGGATGGTTTAGAAAACTATAATGTTCCTCTATTTAGAGAAAATAATGCTGAAGAGACGGCTGGTGGTATAGATAGTGATAAATGTATTAAAAATCCACATTATTATTATAAAAAAGGAATGGTCTTAAAAAAATCAGGAAAGATGGGGAAACTCAAAAATAGTGGTTGTAAAATAGTAATACCACGTGAAAA
>MDSZ01006724.1_pt1 | contig 18840 bp, 20 predicted proteins | sample 811201 | NCBI WGS metagenome assembly MDSZ01 (sample SAMN05326647, study PRJNA326480) | marine metagenome | isolation source: seawater | place: Indian Ocean: North | collected 2010
ATTAATGGAAATAAAAAAATTATAATTCAAAAAAATTATTGTTCATTGCCTAAGCCTCTAGTATTTTTCTACTCTCTAGCAATAGCAACTTCTGCTAAAGCAAAAAAAATATATTTAGCTGGTTTTGATGGTTATGAAAAATCAGATCCAGATTGTGATATTACTGAAGAATTATTAAAAATTTTTGTTAAAAAATATTTTAAAAGTAAGCTAGTTAGTTTAACAAAAACTAAATTTAATTTTTTAAATTATAAAAAAAGATAATGCATAAAATTCAAATCATAATACCAGCTAGATACCAATCTTCCAGATTGCCAGGCAAACCTTTAAAAAAAATACTTGGAAAAGAGATGATAATTAGAGTTGCTGATATTTGTTCCAAAATTTTACCTAAAAAACAAATATTAGTAGCAACAGACAATATTTTGATCAAAGATATTTGTGAAAAATTTGATTACAGATCAGTATTAACTCCCAAGAAGTGTAAAACAGGTACTGATAGAGTTTTTTATGCAGCAAAAAAATTTAAATCAAATTTTTTCGTAAATGTTCAAGGAGATGAACCTTTAATCAACCCGCTAGATATTAGGAAAATTATAAATGCAAAAAAAAAATTTAGAAATCATGTGATTTGTGGGTATTGTGACATTAGCTATAAAGATGCGATTAGTAATAATGTGCCTAAAGTAGTTTTTAATAAACACTCAAATTTAATTTATATGTCTAGGTCCTTGATACCTGGAAAGAAAAAATCTAACAAAGTTCAGAAATTAAAGTATTACAAGCAAGTTTGTATTTACGCTTTTAATTTCTCCGAATTAAAAAAATTTCACAAATTTCAAGGAAAAAGTATCATTGAAAATTTTGAAGATATAGAGTTATTGAGATTTTTTGATTTAGGTGTTCCAATTAAAATGATTAAAGTTTCAAATAAAAGCATCGCAGTAGACATAAAGAGAGATTTGTTTAAAGTAGAAAAAATCTTACGAAAATGAAGCCAAAAAGTTGCACTCTTTGTAATAGTAAAATTAAAAAGATAGATATTATTAGTGAAAATATTTATGGCGATAAAAGTAAGAAACGAAAATTTTATTTGTGTGAAGTTTGCGATGTGAGGTTTATGTATCCAACTTTGTCTCCTAAAGAAGAAGTTAAGTTTTACAAAATGGAATTTGAAAAATTTATGGATAAGCGATCTGGAGCTTCAAATAATTGGCTTAAACCGAAAGAGCATGTAAATTCTAATAAACAAGTATTTTTAAGAAGATTTGATTATTTGAAAAAATATTTAAATAGAAAAGATAAAATTTTAGAAGTGGGATGTTCATCTGGTTTTATGCTTAAAAATTTAATCATTAAAAATTTTAAAAAATGTTACGGTATTGAACCTTCAGGAGTTTTTTCAAAATTTTTAAAAAAAGAAAAAATAAAAACTTTTCAAGATTTTGATCAAATTGAAAAAAAAGGATTAAAATTTGATATAATAATGCACTTTTTTGTTTTAGAACATATACAAAAACCTGAAGAATTTTTAAAAAGACAGCTTTCACTTTTAAATAAAAATGGAAAAATTATATTTGAAATACCTAATGTAGCTGATCCGCTACATAGTATTTTTAAAATAAAAGAATTCGAAAATTTTTATTGGTCAATTGCCCATCCTTGGTATTTTAGTGAAAAATCTTTAAAATATTTATTAAAGAAATTAAGAAAAAAATTTAATTTAGAATTTTATCAAAGATATGATTTATCTAATCACTTGATTTGGAATAGAGATGGTAAACCAGGAGGATCAGGTCATTTTACAAAAATTTGGGGAAAAAATATTGAAAATGAATACAGAAAAAATTTGGCCAAACTTCGTATATGTGACACGTTAGTTGGAATAATTTATAAATAATGAAAAAAACAATTTTAGTAACTGGCGTGGCTGGTTTTATAGGATCAAATATTGCAAAAAAATTAATTAAAGAAAGATACCACGTTATTGGGATTGATGATCTTTCATCTGGTAATTTATCTTCAGTTCCTAAAGAAGTTGATTTTATAAAACAAGATCTTTCAAAAAAAAAAAATCTTAAATCACTTTTTAAAAGTTGTGAAATAATTATGCATTTAGCAGGACAATCTTCAGGTGAAATAAGCTTTGAGAGTCCTCAAAAAGACTTACAGAAAAACACTATATCTACTTTAAATTTAATTGAGCAAGCCATAGAAACTAGAGTAAAAAAAATTATTTATGCGAGCTCAATGTCAGTCTATGGAAATTATAACTCAAAAATAAAAGAGACTATGAAATTAAATCCTATGTCTTGTTATGGAGTTGGAAAAATTGCTTCTGAAAATTATTTAAAAATTTTTTCAAAAAAACTTCCGTACGTTATTTTTAGAATGTTTAATGTATATGGGTTAGGTCAGGATTTAAATAATTTAAAACAAGGAATGGTAAGTATTTATTTATCTCAAGCGATTAAAAATAATAAAATTATTGTCAAAGGAAGCAATAAAAGAGAGAGAGATTTTATACATATAGATGATGTTGTGGAGATATGGCTTAGATCTATTATTAATAAAAAAATACTCAATCAAACATTTAATTTAGGCACAGGAAAAGCTACTTCAGTAAAGGAAATTATTAATTTAATTAAAATTTATTTTCCCAGTTGTCAGATTAAATATAAAAATCAAACTCCCGGTGATCAATTTTATGTATGTTCTGATAACAGCGCGTTAAAAGAAAAATTTAAATTTAAAAAATTTATTCCATTAAAGATCGGTATAAATAGACTTGTTAAACGAATAATCCCTTTTGAATAAAGATTTAAAAATAATCTTAAACTATTTTAGAGATCTTAAAAAAAAAGATCGATGTTACTAACGAAACTATAAACATTACTGGTGGAGAATAATTCTCTATATTATCAATTCTAATCTACTCTACTTATTAAATGAAAAAGATAGCAATACAGGGCTTAGGTTATGTGGGTTTAGCCATGTTAACATTTTGCACTAGTGCGAAAAGAAATAAAAAATATTTATATAAAGTTATTGGTGTTGAAAAAAATTCCTCAAAAGGTCTTGAAATAATTGATAAGATTAATTCAAATCAAATTCCTATTATAGTTGATGATAAAAATTTTAATAAATTCTATAAAAAGTTAAGTAATAATAAAAAAATAAAAGCAACTATTAACGAAGACGAGTATTCAGATGCAGATATAGTTTTTGTTTGTTCTAATTGTGATTTTAATTTTAAAAAAAAAAGGGTAGAACTTAAGAAATATATTAAAAATATAGAGCAAATTTCAAAAAAAATTAAAAAAAATTGTTTAATTATTATTCAATCTACATTACCACCCGGAACAACTGAAAAAGTATTAAAGCCTCTAATTGAAAAAAACTTAAAAAAAAGAGGAATAAAAGATTATTTTCTTTGTCATTCTTTTGAAAGAGTTACTCCTGGAAAAGATTACTTTAATTCAATGAAAAACGTTGAAAGAATAATTGGAGCAATAAATAAAGAATCTTTTAATTACGCTAAAAAAATTTTTAAAAATGTTTTTAATTTAAAAGATGAAAAGATAATTGAACTTGACAATACCAATGATTCTGAAACTTGCAAAATTATTGAAAATAGTTATAGAGCAACCAACATTGCATTTATTGAGGAATGGAGGAAGTTTTGTTCAAAAAATAATCTTAATTTAGAGAAAATTCTTAGTAGCATAAGACAAAGAAAAACTCATAATAATATTATGAGGTCAGGAATAGGTGTTGGCGGCTATTGCCTGACTAAAGACCCGCTGTTTGGTAATGCAGCATCGAAACAAATTTTCGGTAATAAGCTAGATTTTCCATTAAGCAACTTAGCGGTTAAAATTAATCAAAAAATGACTTCTGATGTATTATCAGAAATTAAAGATAGGTTTAAAAAAAAAATATCGAGAAAAAAGGTATTATTAATTGGTGTAAGCTATAAAGAAGACACTAATGATACTAGGTATTCCCCAGCAGAAAAAGTACATAATTTTTTTAAAAAGCAAAATTGTAAGCTAGATTTTTATGATCCTGTAGTAAATTATTGGAAATACACCAAAAATTTTTCAATTAATAAAAAACAATTAAGAAATTATGATGTTTACGTGTATTTAATTAAACACAATTATTTCAATAATCTAAAAGTTAAATATAAAGAAAACTCAATAATATTAGATTTAAATCATGTTCTAAAAAAAGATAATAAATTAAAAATTCTAAAAAATAAAAAATATAAAAGTTATTTTATAGGATCAAAAAAAATATGAAATATCTAATTACAGGTGGCGCAGGGTTTTTAGGTTTAAAACTAACAGAGCAACTCTTAGAAAATAGTAGCAATAAAATTTATATAATTGATAATTTAATTAAAAATTCTCAAAAGATTACTCTTCCAAAAAAAATATTAAAAAATAATAATGTTAAATTTATAAAAAAAGATCTAACAAAAATTTCGAAATATTTAAAAATTTACGATTTCGATTATATTTTTCATTTCGCGGCAATTTTAGGAGTTCAAAAAGTCATAAACAATCCTTACATAACTTTAAAAGAAAATATCCAAACCACCTCTAATTTAGTTGATTTCTCAAAAAAACAAAAAAAATTAAAAAAAATATGTTTTACTTCAACAAGTGAAGTCTATGCTAAGACTCTTGAAAAACGTCTGGCTGATTATCCAACACCGGAAAATATAGATTTTTTAATTACTAAGGATTTTAATCCCAGGTCTGCTTATGCAATTTCTAAAATTGTTGGAGAATATTTGCTAAGTTATTCAGATTTAAATTATGTAATATTTAGGCCACATAATATCTTTGGTCCTAGGATGGGATTTTCTCACGTAATACCAGAATTAACAAAAAAAATTTGGCGCAACCGAGAAAATAAAATATTTATTCGTAATTTCAATCATAAAAGAACTTTTTGCTATATAGATTTTGCAATTGATTTAATGCTAAAGATTTCACATAATAAAAAAACCTCAAGAAAAATATTTAACATTGGTTCCCCAAATAAATCAATTTCAATTATGCAATTAGCAAAAAAAATAAAAAAAATTTTGAATTCAAAAAAAAAATTATACTCAAATAAAATGACTCATGATAATTCTCCAAAAAATAGAAAACCAAACATGGAAAAAAGTTTAAACTATACTAACATGAAACATAATTTTGAGGATGGACTAATAAAAACTGTGTCTTGGTATAAAAATTTTTATAAAAAATAATATGAAATTATCTACACCACATATTAAAAATCAAGATCTCAACTCTGTAAAAAAAGTTTTGAAGAGTGAGTGGATTTCAACTTCCTCTAAAACTGTTTACGATTTTGAAAAAAAACTTTCACGTTTTTGTAGTTCAAAATATTCTGTTGCATTGAACTCAGGTACGTCTGCTATACATCTTGGTTTAAAAATACTAGGTGTTGGAGAGGATAGCGAAGTAATAGTACCATCAATTACTTTTATAGCAACTGTAAACCCAATTTTATATTTAGGGGCTAAACCAATAATTTTTGATGTTGATCGATTTCACAACATTAAAATAAATGATGTAATTAATTTTATTAATAAAAAAACCAAATTTGAAAATAATTATACTATTAATAAAAAAACAAAAAAAAGAATTAAAGTATTAATTGTTGCCCATATGTGGGGTAGAGGTTGTGATTTTTTGAAACTAAAAAAATTATGTAAAGAAAAAAATATTTATATTCTTGAAGATGCAGCTGAAGCATTAGGCTCTTTTATTAAACATAAAACAAATAGATTAAAACATTGTGGAAGTTTAGGCGACATTGGGTGCCTTTCTTTCAATGCGAATAAGATAATCACAACTGGTTCTGGAGGAGCAATTTTAACGAATAATAAAAATTTTTATAAAAAAGCCCAATATTTTTCAACTCAATCTAAAGATGATGCATTTAATTATATCCATAATGAGTGTGGATATAACTACAAAATGAATGGTTTATCAGCTGCATTAGGTTTATCTCAATTAAAAAGGATAAACAAAAAAATATCTTTAAGAAAAAAAATTAATCAAAGATATATTCATAATTTCAGAAATTTACAAAATGTAGATATATTACCTTTTAATAGTGAATCAAAAAGTAATTATTGGATAAACATAATAACATTTAATAAATTAAATTTTAATCAAATAAACAAGCTTAGTTATAAATTATTAAAAAACAAAATTGAAACAAGGCGAATTTGGCGTCCATTAAATCTTCAATCTTATTTGAAAAAATATGAAACGTATCGAATAGTTGATGCACATAAGTTTTATACAAAATCGCTTTGTGTTCCTTCTGATGACAATCTTTCATTTTCACAAATAGACAAAATATCAAATTACATCAAAAAATATTATAAAAAGTTAAGAATAATTTAAGTAAAATTTATGAAAAAAATTATTTTAGTTGGCGGCGGTGGTCACTGTAAATCAGTGATCGATGTTATCGAGCAAGAAAATAAATTCAAAATTTCAGGTATAGTTGATCAACATAAATTTTTAGGCTCTAAGATTCTTGGATATAAAGTTATTGGAACTGACTCTGATTTAAATAAATTAGCACGAAAGTATAAATATGCTTTAGTAACAGTTGGTCAAACTAAAACACCTTTAATTAGAAAAAAACTTTTTACTTTAATAAACAAAGCAAAATTCATATTACCTAGTATTATCTCACCTTTTGCTCACGTGTCTAAACATTCGTCAGTTGGAAGAGGTTCGATTATTATGCACCATGCCATAATTAATGCAAATTCCAAAATTGGCGAAAATTGTATAATAAATACAAAGGCACTCATTGAACATGATTGCATGATAAGTGAACACACTCACATATCAACAAATGCAGTCATAAACGGTGGAGTAAAAATAAAATCCGGCTCTTTCATTGGAAGTAACGCTACCGTCACGCAATCTAAAATAATTAAAGAAAATTCTTTTGTTAGAGCGAATAAATTAATCAAATGAGAGTTTTTATTATTGCAGAAGCTGGAGTTAATCACAATGGATCAATCCATATTGCAAAAAAATTAATTGATGTTGCAGCAAAATCTGGAGCTGATGCTGTAAAATTCCAAACATTCATAACCAATAATCTTGTTACAAAATATGCCTTAAAAGCTGGCTATCAAAAAAAATATGATAAAAAAAAGAAATATCAATATGATATGTTAAAAAAATTAGAACTTAGTTTTAGTACACACAGAAAGCTTTATTCTTATTGTAAGAAAAAGAAAATTATTTTTCTTTCAAGCCCATTCGATAATCAAAGTATAAATTTTTTAAATAAGTTAGGCTTAAAAATTTTAAAAATACCCAGTGGTGAAATAACAAATTTTTCATACTTAAAGCAAATTGGTAGTTTGAAAAAAAAAATTATTTTATCAACTGGTATGGCAAATATTCGTGAAATTAAAGATGCTTTAGATGTTCTTGTTGAATCAGGCACCAAAAAAAAAAATATAACAGTGTTACATGCTAATACCGAATACCCGACACCTTATGAAGATGTAAATTTAAGATCAATGATATCTATAGGAAAAAAGTTTAATATAAAATACGGATATAGCGACCACACTTTAGGTTACGAGGTTTGTATTGCAGCTGTTTCTATGGGAGCCAAATGCTTAGAAAAACACTTTACTTTAAACCGCAATATGAAAGGTCCAGACCACAAGGCAAGTCTTGAACCAAATGAATTAAAAGAAATGATAAGAGCTGTAAGAAATATAGAAAAAGCATTAGGTAAAAAAACAAAAAAACCGTCAAAAAGCGAAAAATATAATCTAAAAATTGTAAGAAAATCATTAGTAGCGTTTAGGAATATTAAAAAAGGGGAAATTTTTACTGATCAAAATTTGACAGCTAAAAGACCAGGAAATGGGTTATCTCCATTTAAAATAAGACATCTTTTAGGAAAGAAAAGCTTAAGAAATTATAAAAAAGATCAACAGATTAAACAATAAATGAGAAAGATTTTGTTTATTACGAGCTCAAGAGCAGATTACGGGTTAATGAAAAACTTAATTTTAGAAACTCAAAAAATTAACAAAGAAACTTATTTATTAGTTACTGGCTCACATCTCTCAAAAGAATTTGGAGGAACTTATGCAGAAATCAAAAAAGATAATATTAAAAAAGTTTTTAAAAGAAAAATTCTTGAAAAAAAATTTAAAGATAAAAATATTCAAAATTATTTATCAAATGCAATTAAAATAACCTCAAATTTCATTAAAGTTAAAAAACCTGATGTTATCGTTATTTTAGGAGATAGATACGAATTATTAGGGTGTGCTATTGCAGCAATGTTATTACGAGTTCCAATAGCTCATATTCATGGTGGAGAGCTTAGTATTGGAGCATATGATGACTCGATAAGGCATTCAATTACGAAATTATCTCATCTGCATTTCCCCATTCATGAAACATATAAAAAAAGACTTATTCAAATGGGAGAAAATCCTAAAACTATTTTTAATTTTGGCTCATTAGGATCTTATTCGATCAATAAAGAAAAACTTTTTACAAAAAATAAGATTGAAAAAATTCTCAATATTAATCTTAATAAAAAAATACTATTAGTAACTTTCCATCCAGTAACTTTAGAAAAAAATAAATCAAAATTTTATGTAAAAAATTTGATAAAATTTTTAGAGAAATTAGATAATTATTTTATAATAATATCTTCACCAAATTTTGATAGTGAAACATTTGCCGTAAAAGAAAAACTTATCAATTTTTCAAAGAAAAAGAAGAATGTTTTATTTAAAAATTCATTTGGAAGAAAATTATATCTTTCATTAATGAAAATAGCATTTGTTGTTATTGGAAATTCATCGAGTGGAATTTTAGAAACCCCTAGTTTCGGGGTTAGAACTATAAATATAGGAGACCGACAAAAAGGTCGAATAACTACTCCCAATATCATCAATTGTGACTATAAATATGAATCAATTAAAAAAGCTTTTTATAAAGTAACAAAAAAAATGAAAAAAACGAAAAACCCTTTTTTAAAAAAAAATACTACAAGAAAAATTGCAAACAAATTATTAAGTTTTAAATTTAAAATAAAAAAAGAATTTTTTAATATAAAATTTTAAGTAAATGAAAAATCTAATAATAATTCCTGCTAGAAAAGGCTCTAAACGTATAAAAAATAAAAACTTATATAAAGTAAACAAAAAACCACTTATTTATTGGACTATTAACTTGGCCAAAAAATTAAAAAAAAATAAATTTGATACAGTAGTTTCCACAAATTGCAATAAGATTAAAAAAATTTGTAAAAGTGAAAAAATCACATATTTAAATAGATCAAGAAAAATATCAGGGGAAAAAGTATCAATGCATGAAGTAATCTTTGACACTATAAAAAAAATAAAGAAAAAATATAAATATATTATTTTACTACAACCCACATCTCCTTTAAGAAAATTAAATTTAATTTATAAAGCAATAAATATTTTAGATAAAAAAATTAAATTTGATAGCCTTATAAGTCTGGCTAGTGATAATTCTTATTCGGGAAAAATTCAAAATAACCTTTGGAAACCTGATTATGATTTAAATAAAAGGACACAAGATATTAAAGATAAATTTATCCCAACAGGAAATCTCTTTGTTTATAGATATCACTTGTATAAAAATAAGATTGTTAAACCAAAAAATACTTATGGATTAGTCCTTGGTAATGACAATTGGATTGATATTGACTGTGAAAATGATTTGAAGCTTTTAGGCGTATATTTGATTAAATCAAAAAATAAGAGGTTATTAGTTTATAACAAATAAATTATACTATACTAAATGACGGAATTAAAATGAAAATAGAAAAACTCCTCATAAATCAAAACGACACCATTTTCAATGCAATGAAAAGAATGAATTTAACAGGTTATGTTTGTTTAATTGTAGTTGATAAATTTAAAAAACTAAAAGGTACAATTACTGACGGAGATATTAGAAGACAATTGCTAAAAGATAATAATTTAAGAAAAAAAATATTTTCTATATATAATTCAAAACCTGTTTTTAAAAAAAAAAAAATTAAAATTAGTAAAAAAATTAAACATTTTATAAAAAGAAATAAACACCTAATTGTTCCCGAAGTGAATGGTCTCAATGTTCCAATTAGTTACATTTCCTACCAAGAACAAACAAAAAAAGATAAAAATTTTGAAACCAACAAAATTGTGATTATGGCTGGAGGTATCGGAACTAGAATGAAACCTTTCACAGATATTCTTCCTAAACCTCTTATTCCATTAAAAGGGAAGCCGATGATATTAAATATAATGGATAATTTTAAAAAATATAACTTTAATAACTTTACCCTCACATTAAAAAATAAAGAAAAAATTTTAGATATATTTTTAGATCAATTTAAAGATAATTATTCTTTTGAATATTTTAGAGAAACAAAGCCGCTAGGAACAGCAGGTTGTTTAAAAAAAATGAATTTTAAAAATGATTTTTTTCTTACAAATTGTGATACTTTTACAAATATAAATTTACAGAATTTATTAAAGTTCCATAAGAACTCTAAATCAATAATAACTCTAGTTGCGAGTATAAAGTCTATAAACTTGGCATTTGGAGAGTGCATATTAGACAGCTCTGGAAAACTAAAAAAAATGTTAGAAAAACCGAGAAAAGATTATCTTACTAATACTGGTTTGTATATTATCAAACCAGAGATCAAGCATTATTTACCAAAAAAAAATAAATTTGGAATGGATGAAGTGATATCCTCTGTTCTAAAATCAAGAAAAAAGATAAGTATTTTTCCAATTCCAAATCATGATTGGAAAGATACCGGCACTTGGACGAATTATCTTGATACAATAAAAAAGTAAATTCATTAACAAAAAAATTAATATATAAAGTGAAATATAGTAAAGCGAAACAAGACAGAAAAATTTATATATATATGGATGTGCCTGCATTTAAATACCAAATAAATCAAATCTTTCCAAAAAAATTCAAGCATATTAAAAATCTTATTTTTATCAATACATCTGAACTAAATTTTAAAAAAGATCAGTTAATGAAACATTATAAAAATGTACCTAAAAAAGAGGTGCCTGAAAATACTATTTACATAAAAAAATTTGATACTTTTCGAATTTTAGCTAAAAAAATAAAAAGCTCAGATATCTTTATCTTTTATAATTATTCTTTTTCATTAAAAAATTCAAAATTTCCTTTTTTAGAAGTATTTAATAAAATTAAATGTAAAAAAATTCTAATGGAGCAACACTCTTGGATTTCTCCTAATTTTAAAAAGAATATTTTATTTAATTCTTTGAGATTATTAAGATTTTTAATTAATAAAATTATAAATAAAAATAATAATAGAAAAATAAAAACTGACTATATTTTATCTTATGGAGAACAACTAAAAAATAAATTTGCTAACTGTAATGCTAAACATTTAGACTACCCGAGTTTTTGGATAAAATTTTATTCGAAACTACCTTCAAAAAAATTTATTACATATGTAGATGAAACTTTTCATTATTCAGGCGATCAATTCTTAACGCAAAAAAATCAGACAAAAAAGATAGATAATTTAAATAATTACTTAATAAAATTGAATCATTTTTTTTCACTAATAGAAAAAAAGTTCAAAAGTAAAATAATAATCTGTTGCAAGAAAAAATTTAGTTATAATAAAAATTATTTTAATGGAAGAAAAATAGTTTATGGAAAAACTTTAGAATATATTTCAAAGTCTAAATTAGTGATCGGGCATAAATCTGATGCCTTGATACAAGCAATATATTCAAAATCTCCTGTTATTTTATTAAGAAGTAGAGAATTCAGTTTAAAAAGGAATTTAGAAATAAACTCAAGATCAATTAATTGGTTCAACAAAAAAAGTATTTTTTTCGAGGATTACTATGATAAAAAAAAGGAACTAGACGTTTCAGTTGATGAAAAATATTACTCAAAAATTTTAAATAATCATTTTATATCAAAAAATCAGATTAAAATGAACTTCCACGAAAAGTTAAATTTAGATTTAAAATACTTGTAACATTAAATGATAAAATTTTTCTAAATTATGAAAGTAATAATATTAGCAGGTGGTTTAGGAACAAGACTAAGTGAATATACAAAAACAATCCCTAAGCCTATGGTTAAAGTTGCTGGTTACCCATTGATTATTCATATAATGAGTCATTATATTAAGTTTGGTTTTAATGAATTTTTAATTGCAGCTGGTTACAAAGGATATGTAATCAAAAGATATTTTAAAAACTACAAAAAAAATGGAAGAACTTTTAAACACAAAATATCTAAAAAGTCGTGTTTTGTCACCATAGTTGATACAGGATTAAAAACTCTTACAGGAGGGCGACTTAAAAGGTTAGAAAATTACATTGGAAATAATGAGGAGTTCTTCTTTACTTACGGCGACGGAATTTCATCGATCAATATAAAAAAATTACTTTCACATCATAAAAAAAAGAAAAAAAAAATAACAGTTACTGCTGTTAGACCTCCTGCAAGGTTTGGAGAACTAAAACTAAAAAATAGTAAAGTTATTGCTTTTAAAGAAAAACCTCAAACCAACGAAGGTTGGATAAATGGAGGATTTTTTGTTGCCAAAAAAAATTTTTTCAAACTTATTAAAAATGACGCCGATATTTTAGAAAAAAAACCTCTCGAAAAAGCAACAAAACAAGGAGAGCTCAATGCTTATAAACACTATGGTTTTTGGAAATGTATGGACACGATAAGAGATAAGCAAGTAATAGAGGAAGCGCTTAAAAAAAAGATATGAAATTATTTATTACAGGCTCAAATGGTTATATTGCTAGAAACTTTATCGAAAAAGTATCAAAAAAAAATATCAAAGTTTTTGCAGTTACTAGAAAAAAATCTAATAAAAAAATTAAAAATGTTAAGTGGCTAGTTGGAAGCATTGAAAAAAATTGGATTGAGCTTAAAAAAAGTGATATTCTCTTACATTTTGCTACAGTTGGTGCCTATGACAAGTTCGTAGATTTTCATAAAGCTTATGATTTTAACCTAATAAAATCATCAAAGCTTTTAATCAATGCAGTAAATAATAATTGTAAAAAGTGGATAATAATATCAACAAATAAAGAGGAAAAAATTTTAAGATCTATTATTCGAAAAAAAATTAAAAACACGAGCTCAAACGAGCCACATTTTAATTATGCTTTAACTAAATTTATTTTTAGTGAATTAGCAAAAAATTTTTCTAAGATTTTTGATACTAAATGTAGGATTATTAAATTATTCCATGTATATGGAAGAGACGAAGCTAAAACTAGATTGTGGCCGTTGCTTAACTATCACGCAAAAAAAAATAAAAATCTAAAAATGACATCAGGTATTCAAAGATATGATTTTAATCATATTGACGACGTTATCAATGGACTAATTTCAACGTTGAATTTTAAAAAGAAAAATAAAAAGTTTCCTCAAGAATGGGAACTTGCATCAGGAAAAAGCATGTCAGTAAAGGATTTTGCAAAAAAAGTATGGAAAAAAAATAATTCGAAGGGGAAAATTATTTTTTCTTCGATTAAGAATTTTGATAGAGAGGATTACTTAACAACAAAAAAAAATCTTTGGAAAATAAGATCTAGGCAACCATGAATTTTAAAAAAAATTCTGCTATAATTTTGTGCGGAGGCAGAGGTACAAGATTAGGATCAATAGGAAAAAAAATACCTAAAAGTCTCATTCAAATTAACGGTCATCCAATAATATGGTACATAATAAATAACCTTGTTAAAAATTCTTTCAATCACTTTATTCTTCCAGTCGGCTATAAAGGCAATCTAATTAAAAGATACTTTCAAAAGCATCCTAAATTTAAAAATTTAGATATCGAAATTGTAGACACAGGAAAAGATACTTCAATTTCGAAAAGGATTTTTAAAATAAAAAAAAAAATTGCCTCAAAAAACTTTTTATTAATGAATGGTGATGCAATATTTGATTTTAACTTAAAAAGAATATTTAAAGGTCACATAATTAATAAATCGGACTTAACATTTATTGGTGCTGAAAATAATCTAGCTTATGGAACAGTTGGTATTAAAAAAAATAGAATTGTTAGTTTTGAGAGAAATATTACATTTAACTCTGTTAAGTCGAAAAAAGATAAAAACCTTGTTGCATATGTTTACTCAGGTATGTCTATTTTAAATCAAAAAGTTTTAGAAATTAAATTCCAAAATTTTAAAAATTTTGAGAAACAACTTTACCCATTGATTATTAAGAAACATAAATGTGATTTTAAGGTTTTTAATGGATTTTGGCACTCTGTGGATAATACTAAAGATATTGAGAGTATTAAAAGAAAGAATAATTTTAAAAAATATACTAAATTAAAAAAGTTAATAAAGAAACTGAATGACTAAAAATTTCTGGAAAAATAAAAAAGTATTTGTAACAGGTCACACTGGATTTAAAGGAAGTTGGCTTTGTTTGCTGTTACATAGTTTAGGGGCAAAAGTTGCAGGATATGCTTTGGACCCTATTTCAAAACCTAATTTTTTTGACGATCTAAGATTAAAAAAATATCTAGTAAAAGATTATAGAAAAAACATAAAAAATTTTAAATTATTAAAGAAAGCTTTAACTGATTTTAAACCTTCAATTGTTTTTCATTTAGCTGCACAATCAAGTGTTTTAGTCAGCTATAAAAATCCACTAGATACTGTTTCAACAAATGTTATGGGAACTACAAATTTGTTAGAGTCTATTAAAAATTTAAAGTCTGTGAAATCAGCCGTTATAGTGACAACTGATAAAGTATATTTAAACTTAGAAAAACAAAAAAAATTTAAGGAGGACTCAAAACTTGGCGGATTTGATCTATATAGCTCAAGTAAAGCAGCTTGCGATATTATCTCTGAAAGTTACCTTAAATCATTTTTTTCTAAAAATAATTCTGGTTTAGCAGTAGTTAGATCAGGAAATTGTATTGGTGGCGGAGACTGGACAAAAGATAGAATTGTTAAAGATTGTGCAGAATCGTTCTCTAAAAATAAAAATTTATTGATTAGAAGCCCTAATGCAACTAGACCCTGGCAACATGTTTTAGACCCTTTGTGTGGATATATAATATTAGCGAATAAATTATACTTTAGCAAAAAATTTAGTGGTTCTTGGAATTTTGGACCTAATAAAAAAAATAATTTAAAAGTAAAAGAAATAGTAAAAATTGGAAAAAAAATATTTAAATCTAATTCTAAAATCACTTACGAAAAAATGAAATATTATGAGTCAGAACATTTATCTTTAGACAGCTCTAAATCTTTTAAACTTTTAAAATGGAAAACAAGATTTTTTGAAAAAATGGCTTTAAACTTAACATTTGATTGGTATAAGAAATTTTATGAAAAAAAAAGCATAAAGACGTTAATAAGTTTATCTTTTAACCAGATTGATAAATTTAAAAAAAAACACAATTTAACTTAATGCTTTTATCGATTTGTATTCCTACCTATAATAGACCAGAGGAATTAAAAAATTGTATTTATTCTATTTATCAACAAAAAAAAATTAATAAAAAAAGTTTTGAAGTTTGCGTTTCAGATAATTGTTCTAACTTTAATATACTTAATATTTTAAAGCCTTTCAAAAAAAAATTAAACATCAAGTATAAAAGAAATAAAAAAAACCTTGGTTTTGCAATGAATGTTTTAAAAGTTTCATTAATGGCAAAAGGAAAGTTTATTTGGTTTTTAGGAGACGATGATTTAGTAGCGAAGGACTCTTTAAACTATCTCTTAAATCTTATTAAAAATAACAAAAAAATTGACTATTTTTTTATCAATTCAAATAATTTAGATAAAAGTTATTTAGAACAATTCCCTAAACCTTTTAATTTAAAATATCTTCCTAAAAAAATGAAAACTCTCTCTCCAGTTAAAAAGAATAAGAAATTAAAATTTTTTCAATTAATTGACCATAGAGTTTGTTTTGATTATTTATTAGGTTTTTACGTAAATGCTTTCAGGGCAGATTTGTGGAGACAAAATTTAAATGTTATTGACAAAAAAATGATGAAAATTCCTGGAACTTGGTCAACTTTTGATAACACTTGTTTTTTTATCAAAGTCTTTTGTGCTGCTTTCAAAAATTCGAATGTATATTTATGTGCAAAACCATTAAGCGTAAACTTAAGTGGTGTTCGAGAATGGAGTAAACTTTATCCATTTGTTGAAATTGTTAGGTTACCAGAGGCCTTGGACTATTATAGGAGTAAAGGATTGAAGTTTACACAATACATTTATACGAAAAACTACTCAATGAGAAATTTTTTTAACTATTTTTTCAAGATTTTAATAGGTGGTAAAGACACAGGATTACATTATGTCAGTTTTAAAAACCATTTTTTAAAAAATCTTATTTATCCTAATGCATGGCTTTCTGTAATTTATTTTTTTTCAAGAAAATTGAAAAAACAATTTTATTTATAAAATATGATTGATGGAGTTTTAGTAACTAAATTAAAAATTATAAGAGATGAAAGAGGGTCGGTGATGCATATGCTTAGAAATGATAGTCCTATTTTCTCAAATTTTGGAGAAATATATTTCTCAACAATTAATTATAATTCTATAAAAGCATGGCACTTACATAAAGAAACGACTTTAAATTACTCTTGTATATTCGGCAGAGTAAAATTAGTTTTATATGACACTAGAGAAAAGAGCAAAACTAGTGGGGAATATCAAGAGCTTATTCTATCTCCTGAAGAACATAGGTTAATAACTATACCTAAAAATATATGGAATGGATTTAAAGGATTAGAAAAAAATATTTCTATAGTAGCCAATTGTTTGACACTGCCTCATAATGAAAAAGAGATGGTGCGAAAAGATCCATTCGACAAATTTTTTAAGTACCATTGGTAAATCTAATGAAGTGTTATATTTGTGAAAATGATCAAAAATTAAAATTCTTAAGTGAGTATAAATTAGAAATAAATGAAGATCATAAATATTTTGAAAATGCTAAAATTTTCAGGTGTGAAGATTGTCAGTTTAGTTTTGTAGATCCAATGCCTAGTGAAGATACCTTAAATTACTTTTATGAAAAAGTTTATAGGTCTGACGGAAGGCCTCCTTATCTTGTAAGTGAAAATTATGAGGATCAGAAAAAACATTACTTAGAAGACAAAAATCTTAGCTATTTAATTTATCTTACTAGCTTGATTGACTTAAAAAAAATAAAAAAACTTTATGATTTTGGAGGAGGAGATGGTGATTTAGGATATGCTTTAAAAAAAAAATTTCCACAACTTCAACTCTTTTGCACAGAACATGATTCTCATTGTGAAAGAATATTAAAAGATAGAGAATATAAGAATTTAAAAAATTTTGAAAATATATCTGAAAAATTTGATTTAATAGTTTGCACACATTCGCTGGAACATATAACAAATATAAACAATATATTTAAAAGATTAAATAATTTATTAAATCCAGGCGGATATATTTTTTTTGAAGTTCCGAACTGTACGGAAGAATATTGGTCTGGAAGACCATATGATTCACCGCATTTACATTTTTATACAAAAACAAGTTTCGAAAAATTAGCTAAAATTCATAAATTACAGTTTATAAATTTCTCTTTTTCGTCTTATAGTTTTGCAAAAGACCACATAAATCAAAAAATATCACAAAATAATTACTACAAAATGAAAAGTTCAATTTTTTCTCTTGGAAATTTAAAAAGAATTTTAAAAAAACTTCTCCCAAAAAAATTAATTAGTATACGTCAAGACATACTACAGATACGAAATATTAGAAGTGATGAAAAATTAAATTGGTTTATAAATAATACTGGAGATAACTGTTATATTAGAGGTATCCTTAAAAAAGATTAATTGAGATTAAAATGAAATCTCCATTGGTAAGCGTTATAGTAAATTGTCATAATGGACAAAAATATTTGTCTGACTGTATCAAAAGCATTTTAAATCAAACTTACAAAAATTTAGAAATAATTTTTTGGAACAATTTCTCTAATGATAATAGTTTAAAAATTATTAACTCTTTTCAGGATAAAAGAATTAAAAAATTTTCTTCAAAAAAATACTTAAAATTGTATGACTCTAGAAATTTAGCGATCAGGCAGGCTAGAGGTAAATATATAACTTTTTGTGACACAGATGACTTTTGGACCAAAAATAAAATTTCTGAGCAAATAAAATTAGTTAATAGAAATAAAAAGATAAAAATTATATACTCAAATTTTTATGTACAAAATGACTTAAAAAAAAAAAAGTATTTACAATATACTCATAAACTCCCCTCAGGGTCTATTACACAAAAACTTTTAAAGAAATACGTAATTGGTATACTTACAATAATGATAGATAAAAAAATTTTTGAAAAAAATAAATTTAATCAAAATTATAATATTATAGGCGATTTTGATTTTTTTATCAAATTAAGCACTAAATACAAATTTTATTCAATACAAAAACCATTAGCTATTTATAGACTTCATGAAAATAACTTTTCTTTATCAAAAAAAGATATATATATTTCAGAATTGAAAAAATGGTTAACTAGAAACTCAAAACAAAAAGTTTTAAAAAAATATTCATTTCTGAATGTGAGGATACAATTAGTAAAATTAAGATTAAAATTCTTCTTATCTAAATATTTAGATATAAAATTGGGCATGTAGTTCAGTGGTAGAACGCTACGTTGACATCGTAGAGGTCATAAGTTCAATTCTTATCATGCCCACCAATTTCCTTTAAAAAGAGGAGTTTTCA
>MDSZ01056625.1_pt1 | contig 18838 bp, 14 predicted proteins | sample 811201 | NCBI WGS metagenome assembly MDSZ01 (sample SAMN05326647, study PRJNA326480) | marine metagenome | isolation source: seawater | place: Indian Ocean: North | collected 2010
GCTGAGGCCCAGGCGACAGACCGGGCCCACAGGATCGGACAGGATAAGCAAGTGACGGTTTATAAATTTATCACTTCGGGAACAGTGGAGGAAAGAGTCCTTGGGTTACAGAATGAAAAAAGAAAATTACTCGAACAGGTATTCGAGGAATCAGATGCGGCCAATTTGTCTCTAACTGTAGAAGATTTACGCAGTTTGATCTAATAACTGGTCTTTTCATCAGCTGCCAAAAAGTGCCGACCCCACCCGAATCATGGTACTGCCGGATGAGATAGCTTCATTGAGGTCATTCGACATCCCCATAGATAATTCCCGTAATTCAACCCCATGGTTGTGCGAAAGTTTAGCCCGTAAATCCGCTAACTTTTCGAAACAATCTCGAGCCACGGATAAATCATCCGGAACATAGGGGGCAATAGTCATCAATCCATCAACCATCAAGTGGGAAGACCCGAGTGCTTCATCGAGAGCACGGGCTGCCTCGTCCAGAGAAAATCCATACTTGGCAGGATCATTGCCCGCATTGACCTGTAGAAGAACAGACATTTTTTGATCGGAACGCTCGGAGGCAGCTTGCACCTTGCGGATCAATTTTAAAGAATCAAGCGTCTGAATGCGGGAAAAACGGCCCACTGCCTGGTTTACTTTGTTCGTTTGCAAATGCCCAATTAAATCCCAGGAAACGCCAGACATTGCATCCTGCTTGGTAATTGCTTCCTGTACACGATTTTCTCCCACCCTCAAGATACCGGCTGCTTTGCAATATTGGACGGCATCGACCGGCCAGTTTTTAGTAACTGGTAATAGGCAAACCTCTTCAGGATCTCTCCCGCATTCTGTGCATGCATTTGCTATCCTGATTCGAAGCTCTGCAAGGTTGGACAAAAATTCATCCTGTTTAATCATAAGTATGGCTTGTGTTGTTATCTATTTTAAATTAGTTCAATTTATAAGTAAATGCACATTCAGAATTTCAAAACCTTCTGCGACCTAGTCGAAAGTAAAAGCTTTTCCAAGGCTGCTAAGCTGAACGAAGTCACTCAATCGGCCGTAAGTCAACAACTCAAGGCGATGGAGTCACACTATCAGATGCTCATCATTGACCGTAACCAAAAGAAATTTCGCCTGACTCCCCAGGGAACTGCACTATATTCCACCTTTAAGCAGATTCTCAATCTCTATGATCGTTTAAATTGCGAAATTCAGGAAATGCGCAATGTCATTAGTGGGACGGTACAAATATCCACTGTCAACAGTATTGGACTCCATGTGCTTCCCCCTTACCTGAAGTCTTTCCTGAAGGAATTTCCTTCGGTCAATGCAAGGGTGGAATACCGAAGAGCAAACCTAGTTTATGATGATGTTTTGCACGGAAATGCAGATCTTGGATTGATCGCATTTCCTGAGCCTCAAAAAGACCTGGAAATTATTCCCTTTGCCAATGACGAACTGATTGTGGCAATGAGCCCGGAACATCCACTCGCTCAGAAACGAATGGTGGCGATGAAGGATTTACAGGGTCTTGAGTTTATCGCTTTTGAAAAAGACATTCCCACCCGAAAAGCAACGGATGCAATCTTGGAAAAATCGGATGTGAATGTCTCAATTGTGATGGAGTTTGACAATGTTGAAACCGTCAAAAGAGCGATTGAAATCAATGCCGGACTTGCGATTTTGCCAGCTAGCACTGTGGTAAATGAAGTGGAGAGAAAACAACTGGTAAGTTTTAAGCTCGAAGGAGGAATCCACAACCGGCCTCTCGCGATCATTCATAAACAAACCAGAATGCTGACTCCAGCCCTGCGTTCTTTCATTGAATTATTGGAAGAGGGACCGGAAAGAAGTCAGTAACTTCCTATTCGAAATTTTTAACTGATCATTTCCCGATCGAAAGGGGTGGATCAGCACTCCTAAGGGTGGCGGTAAAGCTCCCCACAATTACCTTGCTACTAACACGCACTGGTACCTTTCTTGAATCATCTGAATACCAAACCTTTAACATTCCTTTGGGGCTTTTATTAAAAACCCCTCCAAGGTTCTCCATCGATGGAGTAGTTCCAATTGCATAAATCTCTCCTAGGGGAAGTTTGATACGCTTTCTTTCTCCTACACCCACAATTACCTCGCGATAGCGTTTGCCATCACAGGTGGGCAGTATGGTTTGGGTGCCCGGCACTAATGGATGCAAGCGAAAGAAGTATGCGATGGACAAAGGATCGAAGACGGGACCGGGAATCGGGGTAATCCTTGGAATGCTGCCATCCTGCAAATACCTGGCCTCCCCCTTTTCGTAATCATACTCCACCAAAATTTCCCGATGGGTACTGCCCTCCTTCTGGGATTTAATATATTTTAGAGTTCGAGAAAAAGACGGATCAAGGGTACTACTGACCGAGGTTCGAACCTTATAAAAAGTATCGGCAAATGAATTGGTCCGAACCGCAAACCGTACTACTTTAGGACCATCCGGAAGATCGGGGTTTTCAGCAACCACTTCCATGGATGCCGAACCCACCGGGAAAAATCCCCATTTCATATCGTACTCCAGTCGCTCGCCCAGGACAAAGGGTAAGGATGGGCGATCAGAGGAATTGCCTTTTCCGTACAATTCGCCCAGAGAAACGAATAGAAGAGCTACAAAAAAATAATAGGGTAAAGGAATCAAGAAGGGCGTACTGGGTCTAGTTTCCAAACATCTTTAGCGTATTCATCAATGGTACGGTCAGAGGAAAACTTTCCAGAACCTGCAACATTCCGAATGGCCATGGAAGACCATTTCTCAGGATCAAGATAGGTTTGTGACACCCGATCCTGGGCATCAATATAAGAACGATAATCTGCGAGCACTAAATAAGGATCGCCCCAGTCCAGCAGTCCCTTACTCAAATCTGCGATCAATCCACCTTTTCCGGGGCAGAAAAAGTCAGATGAAAGCCAGTCCAGAACAGATTTCAGTTCTTCATCTTTCTCATAGTATGAAAAGGGGTCGTACCCAGCCTGCCTCAATTCTTCCACTCCCTCCACAGTCTTGCCGAAAATGAATATATTTTCGTCTCCAACCTCTTCGAGAATTTCAACATTTGCTCCATCAAGCGTACCGATGGTCAATGCTCCATTAAGGGCAAATTTCATATTTCCAGTACCAGAAGCCTCCTTCCCTGCAGTTGATATTTGCTCGGATAAATCACTGGCAGGAATAATTTTTTCGGCTGCAGAAACTCCATAATTTGGCCAGAAGAATACCTTGAGCATATTATTAATACGCGAATCGTTATTAATTTTTTGGCCCACAAGATTAATCGCGTGAATTATAACTTTGGCCATATGATAACCGGGTGCTGCCTTAGCCCCAAAAATAAATACCCGGGGAGGGATCTTAAGGTCTGGGTTGTGTAGAAGCCGGCGATAAAGAGTCAAAATATGTAAAAGATTGAGGTGCTGGCGTTTGTATTCATGCAAGCGCTTTATCTGCACATCAAATAAAGCACTCGAATCTAGCTCCAATCCGAATCTCTTTTTAACAAGGTCGGCCAGGTCTTGTTTGTTCTGATTTTTGATATCCCTGAATTCTTCTCGAAATGACCGATCGTCTGCGTGACTTTCCAGACCACGAAGCAGGGATGCATTCCTTACCCAATCTGAACCAATTTTAGAATTCACCAATTGGGTCAGTTTAGGGTTACAACCAACCAACCAACGGCGAGGAGTAATGCCGTTTGTTTTATTATTGAAACGATCAGGGTACAAATCTGCAAATTCTGATAAAAGTCTTTCCTTAAGTAATTTGGTATGTAGTGCAGCAACTCCATTAACTGAATGACTGCCCACAACTGAAAGATGGGCCATGCGAATTTGACCATCTGCCACAATAGCCATGCGGTGGTTACGCTCAACATCTACGGGAACAATTTTGTTCACTTCTTGAGCAAGAAAGCGACGGTTGACTTCTAAAACCAGGTCATAATGCCTGGGTAAAACCTTAGCAAACAGCCCTTCACTCCAAGTTTCCAAAGCCTCAGGCAAAAGCGTGTGATTGGTGTAAGCAAAAGTACGCTGAACGAGTGACCATGCATTATCCCAAGGCATTTCTTCTTCATCGACCAGGATGCGTAACAATTCAAGAATCGCTACTGCTGGGTGGGTGTCATTTAGTTGCACCACTACTTTGTCGCAAAATTCATCCCATCCTTCATGGTTTCTTCGAAACCTCGCAATGATATCTCTCAATGAACAGGAGACAAAAAAGTATTGCTGTACCAAACGAAGTTCTTTTCCGTTCTCGGTCTCGTCATTGGGGTAGAGAACTTTGGAAATTGTCTCGACTGTGGCTTTTTCCCTGACCGCTTCGACATAACCACCCTGATTGAACACATCCAAATCAAATTCTTCAGATGCTTTGGACTCCCAAAGTCGGAGAAAATTTACAGTTTTTGCACCGTAACCGACAATCGCCACATCAAAGGGTAATCCATCTACCACCCTGGCTCCAACCCAACGAGGCCGGTAATTACCACGGTCATCATAATCATGCTCAACATGACCATAGAGCATAACTTTCTGCATGAATTGTGGCCTTGCAATTTCCCAAGGGTTCCCAAAACGCCTCCAATCATCTGGCTTTTCGATCTGTCGACCATTCTCAAACTCTTGCTTAAAAAGACCGTACTGGTAGTGTATTCCATATCCAATTGCCGGAAGATCCATCGTGGCCATGGAATCAAGAAAGCAAGCAGCCAATCGGCCCAAACCTCCATTACCAAGGCCCATATCGTGCTCCTCCTCGCAAAGTTCAGGTAACTCATAACCGAGTTCGTCGAGAGCCCGGTCGATCGAATCGCGGATACCTAAGTTGCAAAGGTTCGCATTGAGCAATCTTCCCATCAAATACTCAAGACTGAGATAATGAATGCGTCGTGCATCTTTTTCCACATGAGCATTCTGAGTTTTCATGTAGCGCTCCATTATTCTTTCCCGTACCGCCAGACAAACCGCAGTCCAAACTTCCTGCGAGGATGCACTCTCCGAATTACGAGCCAGATTGAGGCGGAGTTGTCTAACAATAGACTCTTTTAGGTCCTCAACGAGTTGAGGATCAGGACATTCTTGGGCGAAAGGTGCAGGAGGATCTTTTAACTTGGTCATAGGTATAAACGGAGAATCAAAGCAGTACAGGCATGAAGTATGCCAAGATAAGGATCAACCGGGAAAAGTACGATTCTTTTTCCCAAAAAATAATCGAATCTTTATTTTGTGGAAAATTCGAATACCGACAGATTACGATAAGTCTCGCCTGGCCGGAGCACACAACTTGCCCATCCTTCTTCCTCTTGATGATTTGGACTATCCGGATAAACCTGGGGTTCAAGACATAACCCGGACCGTAATGGATAAGGTTTCCCACCAGACCCGGTCAGCGAACCATCGAGATAATTCCCACTGTAAAACTGAACTCCTGGCTGATTGGTAAAAAGCTCGAGCACCCGACCACTTTCTGGGTCGTAAAGAGATGCAGCAAGACCAAGACCGTTATCAACCGAAGGTACCACCCATGTATGGTCATAACCCTTGCCCACGACGAGTTGGGGGTGATCCTCTTCGATTCGAGCCCCCACCACCGTAGCGGTACGAAAATCAAATGGAGTTCCTGCAACTGATTGCAGATTCGTTGGGATATTGGTGGTATCTGTGGCCACAAAAGAAGTACCAGGAAGAGTAAGCAGGTGATCTAAAATCGTAGGATCGCCCTCTCCGGCAAGATTAAAATATGTATGATTGGTGAGATTGATCACTGTTGGTTTATCGGTGACCGCCTCGATTTCCACGCTCAGTTTATTATCCTCGGATAAAGAATAAACGACTTTGCAGGAAAGATTGCCCGGGTACCCCTCCTCTCCGTCAGGACTACGATAAGTCAGGCTTACACCCAAGTCATTTTCAAGGGGTGTACCAGTCCATACTTTCTTATCGAATCCAAGATTTCCTCCGTGCAAATGATTGGAGCCATTGTTGTTGGCAAGCTGGAATTCCTTCCCATCAAGGGAAAACTTTCCATTGGCAATCCGGTTGGCATACCGACCGGCGATGCATCCAAAATATGGACTTTTTTCAACATAGTCCTGTAATTGGTCAAATCCCAGCGAGACATTTTCTTTTTTCCCGTTTCGGTCAGCTACAATGATATCTCTGATCGATGCCCCATACTCAATTATACTGACCTCCATACCATGTTCATTGATCAGGCGAAACTCATGAACTTTTGAGCCATCGGCCAGTTGACCGAATACTCTTTTGGATACTGTCATGGGCTTGGATGATGGGGGTGGAACTTCTTCCTTAAGCCCGAGAGCATCCCGGCTTGAATAATAAGCATCCTTGGTCTGCTCGGTGATGTAATCTCCCCCACTCCTTAGTTTGCTCATGGTCTTTTTGCCAAGTTTTGTGGGCGAGCAGGAAAAATTCCCCAACAAAAGAACAATGGATAGAAATGAACCGGTGAATGAATAAAATTTCATGTTTTTCTGGCTTTGTAATTGGTTTCAATAAATTTAAATTAATCATAGTTTTCGTTTAAATCGAGTCTCAAAATCTCTAATGGGAATCTCAAAATAAACGGGTCGCCCACGAGGACAGACATAAGGATTGCGACAACACAAGAGTTGATCAACGAGTTCGATCATTTCCTCATCAGAAAAATCTCCTTTGGTCTCATGGCTGTAATTGGCCTGTCTTTCCAGTGCCTGCCTGATAAAAGACTCCACCTGGATTGCCCCACCTTTTTCACGGGCAATCTCCAGGAAATCCCGTAAATAGGTAATGGCGTGCTCTGGATCGATCCAGTGTGGACAGCCCTCAAGACGGTAAAAATTTCGACCAAACTCTTCCAGGATAAACCCAAGCTGGCGCAACCTGGGCAAACTGGCGTCCAAATTTGATCGATCAATTCCATCAAATTCCAAAGGTTCTGGCAGAAGCAGGGCTTGTGAGGCGGATCGATTGGAGTTGCGTAAACCATCTTCCAATTGTTCAAAGCGCACTCGCTCATAAGCAGCCCGGGTATGCAATGCTACCATGCCTTGTGGAGTAGTAAAAAGGGCCAAGTCTCCGTGGGCACGATCCAAAAATTTCCACTCTGCACCAGGGTCTCTTCTACCCCCGACGAGTTTTCTCTCAATTATTGGCTTGGCTGGCTGGGAGGGTTCTGAGATTGGATCAGTTTTATCCGGTGGATGGTTTTCATGCTTAGTGTGATCTATGTTTGGGTATTGACCGGGTCTGCTTTCTTCCCGAACCTGCACACCTGCTTGCTTCCTTCCAAAAATCTCCAGTGCCTGTGGGTCCATCTTAGGCACTTGTCTGCCGTCTTCCTCCTCGTACTCAATCTTTACCTCAGTCTGGGCAAATTCATGGACCGATGATGCAGCCGACCGGTTATGAGAGAGGACACTGCCAAGAATAAATGATCTTACTTGGGGTTCATTCCGGAAACGGATTTCACGCTTGGAAGGATGCACATTTACATCCACAGCGGCAGGATCAATTTCAAGAAACAAAATCGCCGGAGGAAACCTTCCCTTAGGCACAAAGGTGTGAAATGCCTCAAGCACGGCATAGGAGATAGTCTTACTTTCCACCGGTCTTCGGTTTACAAAAAAAATCATTTCTTTGCGGGTGGACCGGCTTTGCCCGGGCTTGCCCAATAGTCCATCCATTAACAAGTCGCTCTCCTCGGCATGAATTGGGGCAAGAGAATCAGCCAATCCTTTTCCGAAAATCTCTCTTACCCGATCGGCCGGTCCCTCACAGGCAGGTGAACGAAATACGGTCCGTCCTCCCTCAATTAAAATAAATGTTATGGATGGATGGGCTAAAGCGTATAACTTCGCCATGTGAACAAGGTGAGTGGCCTCAGTTACTTCCGTCTTAAGAAATTTTCTTCGGCCAGGAACAGAATTAAAAAGGTGAGACACCTCCACCCGTGTTCCCGGAGGCATGCCACATTCTTTGCAATGAATCATTTTTCCACCATTTACAAAAACCTCAGTCCCTTCCTGTGCTGACAACGAGCGGGTGCGAACCACAAAGCGACTGACACTGGCAATAGAGGGGAGTGCCTCTCCGCGAAAGCCAAATGTTCCTACTTTGTTCAGATCGCTCGCTTTGCGGATCTTACTGGTGGCATGTCTTTCCAGTGCCAAAAGTGCCTGGTCAGGTTTCATCCCAAGACCATCATCCTCAACCCGAAGGTAGGACTTCCCTCCATTCCTAAATTCAATTTCTATTTTTTTAGCCCCTGCATCGATACTGTTTTCCACAAGTTCTTTAAGCACGGCAACCGGACGCTCAACCACTTCTCCAGCTGCAATCTGGTTGGCGACCTGATCAGAAAGAATACGTATTTCCGGCATCCCTCTTGCGTAAGACGGAACCAGCTGCTCGACAATGGGAAAAAGTATAAATGTATTGGAGCTTGGGCAGTATCGCATTCTCTGTCATTGTGTTTGGTTTAGATTTTCAATGTCCAATATACTACAGAGCCAATCGAGCCCTTATTTACAGCAAGCATGTCAGCAACCCGTTAACTGGCAGCCATGGGGCAAAGATGCTTTCAGGAAAGCAAGGGAGCTTGATAAACCCGTAATTATTTCCATTGGTTATTCTTCCTGTCACTGGTGCAGGCAGATGTCCCGCGATAATTACGAGGATTCTTATGTCGCTTCGCTTATGAACCGGCATTTTGTTTGCATCAAAGTAGATCGAGAAGAGCGCCCGGACTTGGACCTTTTCTACATGGAGGCGTCCCGAATGTTCAACCAGTCAGCGGGTTGGCCCTTGCACGCGTTTTGCCTTCCTGATGGGGCTCCCTTTTGGTGCGGAACTTATTTCCCCAAGGAGGACAATGGGCAAGGAATCGCTCCCTGGCCACAAGTTCTACTGAGAATTGCCGAACATTTCCGCGAAGGCCGTGATGAACTGGAAGAGAATGGTCAAAATGCGTTGGCCAACTTGGCACATTCCAATAATGCCAACCTCTCTGACCCAAGGGAGTGGAATAAGAACAGCCTGATCGAAGCCGGGCAGATTCTTTGCCAGGCACATGATGATGAGACCGGTGGGTTCACGCCCTCCCCAAAATTCCCATCTCCAATGAAGATGGATTTCCTTTTTGCACTAAAAGAGTCGCAAGCCGTGCGCACAAACCCCAATTTTTCCAAACGTATTAATTTTTGTTTGCAAAAAACGCTTGGGGCAATGGCGAGTGGTGGATTGTTTGATCATGTAAATGGGGGATTTTTTCGCTACTGCCTGGACCGCCAATGGAACTCGCCTCATTTTGAGAAAATGTTATCAGACAATGCGTTGCTGGTTTCGACTTATTCTCGATCCTGGAGAAATTTTCAAAACCCTCAAGACCGCGAGGTTATTCAAAAAACATTGGCCTGGATCGAAAGGGAAATGAGCAACCCGCAAGGCGGTTATGCTAGTTCGCTGTCCTCCGAAACTCATCAAATGGAAGGTGCTCATTATCTTTGGAATCATCAAGAACTTGTCCAGGCCCTCGGAAGCAAAGATGCTGAGGAAATGAAGAAGATCTGGGGTCCTTTTGCAAAGAACACCACGGATCTTTATTTTCCAAAATTTAGTAATGACTGCAACCTTGCCGCAGATAAACAAGCTGAAATCCTCGAAAAACTGGTAAGGATGGGTACGGACAAGCCTCAAAGAGATGAAAAAATGTCCTGTGCCCAGCATGCACTACTGGTTCGTGCATTTACTGATGCCGGCCTAGCCTTGGGCGACATTTCTCTCCTGTCCCGTGCGGAAAAACTCCTCAAGTGGATGGAATCTGCTTTTCTTTTACCAGACGGTTCCGTTTCTTCCCTCCTTTACCCCGACCAATCCAACAGTTCATTTGGATTTCTCGAAGATTATACCTACTGGATCGAGGCAATCCTTTCATTCGGTGCAATCTCCGAAGCTTTTAACCTGGGCAAATTGAAGGATTGGCTCGAAAAAGCGGAAATTTTAATGCATCAAACTGTTGGGCTATTTAAAGACCCGAATCTTCCTGGCTATTTTTCCAGTTCAGAAGAGATGGAAAACCCCTGGCCCATCCGAAAAAAATCATGGTATGACCATGCCATGCCTTCAGGAAACTCTTCCCTACTTCGTTGCTTTTCTATTCTTGGCGAGATCGGAAGTGATTCGGCAAAGTGGTGCTCTGAATATCAGGAGGCACTTGGAGGTTATCCCAAACTTATAAAACAATCCCCGGACGGAATTGGACATGCACTGTGTGCACAGACGGAGCAGGCAGTGGGCGTCGTTGAGGTAAATGGCCCGATCCATTTGATCCAACCAGTGGCGGAAAAGATGACAAACTTAAGTCACCGACCCGTCTATTTTACGCAAGAGAAAGAACTCAGCGTTCGGATAAACCAAAAAAAAGTAGAAATTAAGGTATCTGATCACCAGGAACTCATCGAGAAACTCTGGATTTAAATCAAGGCTAAGGCTTTTTCTTGGCGATCAGTTTACTCAGGGAACGACCGTCTTCACGCACCACTTTCTCCGCGATCTCATTGACATCGTAAGACTTTCCATGAAGCACCCGAGATGCGACATTGATGGCAGCACGAATTAGTTTGGAATCAGTCTTAACTCGGTGTCCAGTTTTGGATAACACACGCTCAACTTCATCAAGCATGGTTAGGTCGTCTTCGGTCAAAGTAATGGTTCGGACTACGCGTTTGGGCAAAGATTGTTCAGGCTCACTCATAAACTATACTTCCTATGGAAAAATGGGAAAATGGCAAAACATAAAATAGCTATTTGCACTTAATATATATAATTAAGATCAAAAAAAGCCCTCTCCGGGGAGAGGGCTTTGGGAAAAACAGGACCGCGACGGAGATTAATTTCGATTAATACAATTGAGGTCGTCGAACGAACGCTGGAGACGTTCGACAAAGGCAGTTTCTCCCGCACGCAACCAAACCCGAGGATCATAGAACTTTTTGTTTGGCTTCTCCTCCCCCTCAGGGTTTCCCAACTGGGCATGCAGGTAATCTTTCTTTTCCTTGTAATATCCATGCACACCATCCCAAAATGCCCATTGCATATCAGTGTCCAAATTCATTTTGATAACTCCGTACCCGATTGCCTCGCGAATTTGCTCACGGGACGAGCCTGAGCCACCATGAAAGACAAAATCAATCGGTTTGCCCGAAAGGCCATGTTTTTCTTTCACAAAATCCTGTGAATTTTTGAGAATTATTGGAGTAAGTTCGACATTTCCGGGCTTGTAGACCCCATGGACATTTCCAAAAGCTGCAGCCACTGTGAAACGGTTACTGATTGCAGAGAGTACTTCATAGGCCTGGTTGACTTCTTCAGGCTGGGTGTAGAGACGGGCACTATCAATATCGGTATTATCCACTCCATCTTCTTCTCCCCCGGTCACACCCAGCTCAATCTCGATGGTCATATCCAACTGGTTCATGCGTTGGAAATATTCCTTGCATGTACCCAAGTTCTCATCGATTGGCTCCTCAGAAAGGTCAAGCATGTGGGAACTGTAAAGAGATTTCCCCTCCCTTTCATGGAATTTCTCGCTGGCATCAAGCATACCATCAATCCAGGGAAGCAACTTCCTTGCCGCATGGTCCGTATGAAGAATCACGGGCACATCGTAGGCTTCGGCCATAGCATGAACATGCATAGCACCGGAAACAGATCCTGCAACCGCCCCTCGCTGCCCCTCATTATTGAGGCTTTTACCTGCAAAAAACTGACCACCTCCATTGGAAAACTGTACCATCACTGGTGAATTCACTGCAGCCGCTGTTTCCAGGACTGCATTTACGGTGTGGCTGTTGACCACATTGACCGCAGGTAAAGCGTATTCATTTTCTTTGGCATCATCGAAGATTGCTTGAACGGCATCTCCGGTGGCTACTCCTCCAGGGAACTTTTTACTCATTGTTGACTTCTAGGTTAAGGATGAAAATAAGTTTGTTTGCCACAACCATGCTGTACAGGCAAAGCAAATATGACAGATATTAGATCTGGGGACGGATAATTTAGTGCAGTAAATCATCAATATTGGATGAACCCAGGGCCTTTTCCACTTCATCAAGTTTAATAAATGTGGTCCTGGTATGCGGTAGTTTATATTTTTTAAACACTTTTTTATCTAACAAATAATAAAGTTTTCTTCTGGATATACGTAAAACTTTTGCAGCCTCGGAAATTTTTAGAATCTTGGGTGCCGGTGGTTTGCGAATTTCACGCATTGATTCCTGTTGATCCAGAAGAGATTCCTCCATACGAAATATGCGTTCTTCAAGGCTGGATAACTTATCTTTTAATTCGGAAAGCACTAAAAATATCACCTCATTTTCAATCGCTTCCCGATCTTTTACCCCAAGTTCCATTTCTTTTTGGTTTCGAAAGCTAAAAGCATCAATGCGGGTACGAAAATATTTGCGATGCCTCTTTTTCCGATAGGTCCAAGAAATACAGTGGGGAGATGCACGGTCTTTTGCCAAAGAGTATGAAATTTTCATAAATTGTGATTGCTTGGGGTCTAAATTAAAGCTTATGGAAGAAGACAATTCCTAAAGCAATTCCCACAGATGAGCGATAAAAACTTTCCAGATGTGATCCGTGAGATTCACAACCAAGACAGCCGTTTTGGAAAAGGTGCATATTATTTTATCCGAGAAGCACTTGATCACACACTTAAATCCCTGGAGAAAACAAGTCAGGGAAAGAGTGGCCACGTATCGGGAAATGAACTGCTCGAAGGAATCAGGGAATATGCCCTAGAAAGATTTGGCCCGATGACCCTTACACTAATGGATCACTGGAATGTTCGAAAATGCCGAGACTTTGGGGAAATCGTATTCAACCTGGTAGAGCATGGAATTCTTGGTAGGACCGAAAATGATTCACTGGAAGATTTCGAGGGTGGATATGATTTCCAAAAAGCGTTTGCCGATCCATTTCTCCCACGTTCTCAAAAAAACCCTCCGCCAGAGTTAAACTGAGGATTTGTTATTTTGTGGCCCTATCCAAAATCATGGCCAGAAAATAATGTAGAGCAGGTAAACGAGTGCAACCAGGCCAATGGCTTGATAATATAAAGTCATCCTTTTGGCATTTTCTCCAGACCCAAACAATCCGCCCTTGAACTTGGTATCTTCATCAGCCTCTTTTTTTTGAGAGCAAACAGGGCACTTTACCCCATCTTTTCGATGCCATTCGAAATCGCAATTTGCACAGGTCAAAAAATTGACACGCATGGAACCTATAAGTGGTTGGAATTATTTGACCTTGCACAAATCTTCATAATGCAAAAACTACATTTTTTATATGCCCGTTAAAGGTCAAAATCCAGACCAAGAATTTAAGTTCGTGATGCCATTTTGGTTAACCCTTCTGGCAGGAATGACCTTAAGTTTCTGTTATGTGCAAGGATCTGCCTTGGACGAGGACCTTACCTTCGTACAGGGCAAGGCATTGGAAGGCGACAAATATTACCAAGGAGCACTCGCCCTTTTTTACAAATATGGAGAGAAAGGATTGCCCATTGATCTGGGAGAATCAGAAAGGTGGGCAAAACTTGCGGCTAAAGAGGATGGTGGTGTGGGGATGGCTGTTTTAGCCTCTATCGAATTGGAGCGGAATAAAGTTGAGCGGGGACAATTTCTATATGACGAAGCTTACCTGCATTCGAACCTGCGCGATTTAGCCAAGGCAAAAGATCCAATTGCCCTCTTTTGCATCGGATTGATGGAAATAGACAACCCTCCAAGAAATGTGGAAAAAGGCATGCGCAACCTCGAACGTGCAGCTGACCAAGGATTAGCGACCGCACAAGCCACGCTAGGCATGATTTATTTCACCGGAATTGGAGTACCCCGGGATCCTAAAGAAGCAATCTCATGGTGTTCCAAAGCAGCTCGTGCAAGACTTCCCCTCGGAATGTTTTACTTGGGCATGGCCTATTCTTCTGGAGATGGAATACCAAGAAACAACGATTTTTCCAACCGGTGGATACGTGCGGCTGCCGATAAAGGATTGGTTATGGCACAGCTCACGCTGGGAATGAAACTCTCCCTTGGTGACGGTATTGAACGCAATCTTGACCATGGAGTTCAATGGCTTAGGCAAGCCGCAAATGCCGGTTCTTCCGAAGCAGCATTACAACTTAGACGTTTTGAAAACCTCCTCGTAAAAACTCCTAAGCGAAGCTCCTCGATCCCTGACAACGAAAAACAGGCAGTGAGCAGACTTGCCCAAAATTCAACCCTGCCCAAATCAAAAAATAAGACTGCGCAAGCATCTCCTCGCGTGCCCATGCCCAGAAAGATAACCACCCCCCCCTCGACCGACCCTGTTGAAATGGCCTTGGAGTTGCTCGCCATCGATAATAATGAAGCAGCCGCTCGAAAAATGCTCAAGGAAATAGCAGGTCAGGGAAGGTCAGATGCACTACGTGAGCTGGGTCTCCTCCATTACAAAAGGCAGGAATTTGAGAAGGCACGAGAAAATTTCCTCAAGGCTGCATTGGACAAAGACCCCCAGTCCATCCGCTATGTTGGAATTATGCACTTTCTCGGTCAAGGAACCGAACAAGACTATGCCAAGGCGGAGGAATGGCTCTCGCAATCCCTGCTTTTGGGGGACAACGAATCGAACCGTTACCTTAGAATTGCCCGGCAATTCAATAAGTAACCCATTCTTGCCAGCTACTTAACCCGGCATGTATCCCGGCTAAATCTTGAGGCTATTTTTGATCGATGCGACTGCCTTTTCAACATTTTCGCGGTGCCCAAAGGCACTGAGCCTGAAAAATCCCTCCCCTGCCGGACCGAAACCTGAACCGGGAGTTCCGACCACATGGCACTCGTTCAATAATTTGTCGAAAAATTCCCAAGATGATAGACCGCCGGGAGTCTTTAACCAAACATAAGGAGCGTTGCCACCGCCATAGGTGATAATACCAAGCGATTTTAATCCGTCATTTATAATACGAGCATTTTCCAAATAAAAAGCAACCTGAGCATCTGTTTGCTCGCGTCCTTTGGGGGACAAAGCAGCGATTCCCCCGGACTGTACGATATTGGATGCACCATTGAAGAAAGTATTTTGCCGGCGGGTCCAAAGAGCGTGAACTTTCCCGGCTTCCGAATCCTCAGTTACAAGTGCCTTAGGTACGATGGTCCAGGCAAGACGCACACCAGTAAATCCAGCAGTTTTTGAAAAACTATTCATCTCTATAGCACAAGTCTTTGCTCCCTCGATTTCATAAATGGAACGTGGAAGCTCAGGATCGGTAATGAATGAAGCATAGGCAGAATCAAAAAGAATTACCGCTTTGTGTTCATTGGCATAGTCAACAAAAGTTTTCAATTGCTCTTTGGTAGCCACTGCTCCTGTTGGATTATTTGGACTGCAAATATAGATCACATCAACTTTGCCTTTTGGTAAGCCTGGAAAAAAACCATTTTCCTCGGTGCAGGGCATATAAACCAATCCATCGTATCCCGATTCCGTAGCCTTTCCGGTGCGTCCGGCAATCACATTACTGTCGACATACACAGGATAAGCAGGGTCCTGTACCGCGATTACACAGTCTTCCGAAAAAATACCCTGAATGTTCGCAGAGTCGGACTTCGCCCCATCTGACACAAAAATTTCGGATGGATCAAGCTGCACCCCACGCTCGGCATATAAATCAACAAGTCCCTGCCGCAAGGGAAGTACGCCCTCCGATGGACCATAACCCGAGTAGGTCTCTTCAACCCCAAGGTTTGACACTCCCTGGTGAAGACCGTCCAATACGGCTGAGGCAATGGGCTCGGTTGTATCTCCAATTCCCAAGCGCAAAACTTGAGCTCCAGGATTTTCTTCCAAAAAGGCGTTGGTGCGGCGGGCGATCTCAGGAAAAAGGTAGCCAGCGGCAAGTTTGTCGTAGTTGGTATTGATTCGTGCCATAAGCCAATCACCCTTAACCGAAAATGGATCGGGAGAAAAGCGGGTAATCGATATTTTTTCAGAATAAATGGATTTCCTCATCCCGCTTGCCAACTTCGTGGGCATAAGTTATGAGTTTCCATTTTTACCCAGTACCCATGAAAAGGACTCATCACTGCAACGAATTACGCAAGGAAAACGCCGGATCCCCTTCCACTCTTATTGGTTGGATTGATTCCCTGCGCGATCATGGAGGTGTCTTCTTTCTCGATTTACGCGACCGCGAAGGAAAAACACAAGTGGTTTTAGATCCTGAAAACGCCACCCTTTCCAACCTCTTCCCCAAGCTCAAACCTGAAAGTGTGATTGAAGTAATTGGCGAGGTCCGCTCCCGTGAGGAAGGAACAGTTAATGCAAACTTAGCGACTGGAGAGATTGAATTATTTGCCAACCAAATTGTGGTTCACAACCAGTCGAAGACTCCCCCATTCCCTCTTGATGATTCGGCGGATAAAGTGAGCGAAGACCTTCGCCTGACTTACCGCTACCTCGATCTCCGTCGCGAACCCAACTTGCATGCCCTTAAACTTAGACACCGGGCATCTCATGCCATCCGCAAATATTTCAACGACCAATCATTTCTGGAAGTGGAAACCCCGGTTCTGTTCAAAAGTACGCCGGAAGGTGCCCGTGAATTCTTAACCCCAAGCCGTTTAAACCCTGGGAAATTTTACGCCCTCCCTCAGTCTCCCCAGCAGTACAAACAAATGCTGATGGTTGCAGGAGTGGAGCGCTACTACCAACTCGCCCGCTGTTTTCGCGATGAGGATTTACGGGCCGACCGACAACCCGAATTCACGCAAGTCGATTTGGAAATGTCTTTTATCGACCGGGAAGATATGTATGCCCTGATTGAAGGGCTCTTAAAAAATGTCTGGCAGGAAACTTTGGGCGAGGAAATCAAGACTCCTTTCCTAAGGATGCCCTTTAATGAAGCGATGAACCGCTTCGGATCGGACAAACCGGATATGCGTTTCGGAATGGAAATCCAGGACTTTTGTGAGGAATTTAGTGCCTCAGGGTTCAAGGTGTTCGCCGGTGCTGTGCAATCCGGTGGCGTGGTCAAAGCATTCAATGCCAAAGGACTCGCCGACCTTACCCAGGGTGAATTAAAACACCTGGAAGAAACCGCAAAGTCTCTTGGTGCCAAGGGACTGGCCTTTATTAAATCGGAAAACGGCGAGTGGAAATCCCCCATTCTCAAATTCCTATCCGATGAAGAAAAGAATGCCCTTCGCGACCGTCTGCAGGTTGAGGATGGCGATGTGGTCTTCTTCGCCGCCGGTGCCTGGGAAAGTTCCTGCAATATCCTTGGCCGGGTACGCTTGGAATCGGCCACCCTGCTGGAAAAGCGCGGAAAAAAATTACGAGACCCCAAGGATTGGAAATTTCTCTGGGTAATTGATTTCCCCTTAATGCACTTCGAGGAGGAAGAAGGTAGGTATGTTGCTTCTCATCATCCTTTCACCGCCCCGGTCGAAGAAGATTTACCCCTGCTTGAATCCGACCCAAAGAAGGTGCGTGGCCAGCATTACGATATCGTACTCAATGGAGTCGAACTTGGTGGCGGAAGCATTCGTATCCATCAACCTGAGGTACAGAAAAAAGTCTTTGAGGATGTACTTAAGATTCCAGCGGACTTGGTGCAAAGCCGCTTTGGATACATGCTGGAATCTTTTTCTTATGGGGCTCCCCCACATGGTGGAATTGCCCTCGGCTTGGACCGCTTAGTCACTATACTTTGCAACCGAGACAGTATCCGTGATGTCATCGCCTTTCCCAAGACCCAAAAGGGGCAGGATCTGATGACCGACAGTCCGGGAGAAGCAACCGACCGCCAGTTAAGAGATCTTAAGATAAAGTCGATCGCTGAGGACGCTTAATTCTCTCTAGCACAAAATCCCCCACCATAATTATGTGGGGAATTTTGAACATTATGTTCGCTTAAAAAGTCATACCCTTAGTACGAACAGAGGTTAATCGGCATCAAAGATTGACCTCCTTAATCTGTAGCCAATTATCATTATGACCGCTGGTTTTTTCCCTCCAAGCCTCGGACCTATACCGACTTACCTTATCATTTGTGGTCTTTTTTTACTGATTCCACCAGCCCTCATCCTCCCAAGGTTTTTTGGGAAATTCCGTTTACCTCTTTGGGCATCGATGATTCTTTTTACTGTTCTTGGATGGGTGTTGGTTAATTTGGCCTGCTGGCTTTCTTTCGATTACCTCCAGGAATTGGCTCAATCATTACCCGAAGGCCCGGAAAAAGGAGAGATTGTGAAAAGGTGGGCAAAAGATGGTGGACCCTTAATGGGAGCTTTGCTTGGTGGCTGGTTACTTGCTCTCCTTTACTACCTTATTTGGTTAAGCTTTGCATGGATAACGACAAAACTCCTTTCGTTGAGAGCTTGATCAGTTTAAATCTGGGCTCTCTCAAATGGAGACAATCGAAGTCTTAAATTATTCCCTGCAAGTAATGTGAATTGGGTAGAAAAACAACACTTCAGCAAGTTCCATAACTCCGGTTGTATGTAAAGAACTACGCAATTGCAATCGAGGGAATTGAAAAAAGAGACCAATCAAATTTTATCATGAAATTCAGTCCTACAGTCCTCATTATTCTTTGGTTTCTTTGCTCATCTCAGATTCAAGCCAAGAGACTTTTTTTGCTTTCCGGTCAGTCCAATATGCAAGGCCACAGACCAGCAGAAGAATTTACCCCATTAATCGAAAAAGCGTACGGCAAAGAAAATGTAATCATTCTGCAGCATGCAATTGGGGGGAAACCCATACA
>MDSZ01145298.1_pt1 | contig 18835 bp, 32 predicted proteins | sample 811201 | NCBI WGS metagenome assembly MDSZ01 (sample SAMN05326647, study PRJNA326480) | marine metagenome | isolation source: seawater | place: Indian Ocean: North | collected 2010
AAATAAAAAAGTTTTGACATTCGTGCAAGTTTCGTCATTTATGTGGTATTATATAAATGAAGATAGGGGTAGAACCCCAAAGGAGAAACTTCATGGAAATCACTTTCGGCTCTCAAGTTCGCTCTTTCGACTTCCACTATATGCGGGATCTTGATGGTCCTCGGTCATGCTACATGGAAGGTCAGATGATGGGCCACACAACCATCGAAGGCTGCAAGCGATATATCATCGCGGTTAATCGGTGCGTCGTTAAGGGTGAGGAGAAAAGCAACTTCCCTGAAGTTATCTACCCTCCAGTTAACGGAACTCCTACCTGGACTGGTCGGGTCACCGACGGTGTGGAGGTCATCTAATGAAGTACCCTTACAATAGCAGCCCACCAGCCTCGTACGTCGCGGTCAAGAAGGTTATTGAGGCAATGGGTGGTGTAGAGGAACAATGCGACCTTAAAGGGTGGCTTGTCACATTTCCAGACGAGAAGTCAATGAACGATGCATCGGTTTTGATTGAGATGCTGAATGGCTGGGAAGTCACAGAAGATTTGCACGTGCCCAATAAAGTTAAGATTTTCTCGAGGTCCTGAAATGTCTTTCTGGAAAGAATACACACTACTCACCACGTCTTTTATCATGTTAGCATGCGCATGGCACCTGATGTATATCAAGCCAGCTGCAAACATGAACGCTATGGTGTATGATTGCATGACTCAAATTGGAGATAAATCTCAGACTGGATATTCGTTCTGTAGAAACTCCCTTAACCCTCGGTAAGATATGTTAGGTTTGATCTTTACATTCACATTTATAATTTTCTTCATTCTGGCAGCTGGCTGGTTGATTGGTGATGACTGGAAGGCAGACGGCCTCGAGGCCCTTAAGATTTTTAGTCTTTGGATTTTATGGGCTTCTGTAGTGTACGTGATTTGGGCTCTCTTTGTCAGGTGGTTCATCTTTTCGTATTTGCTGGGGCTTTTTTAATATGTTGAAAAACTGCCTAAAAGCTCTTATATTTCTTTGTATGTGGGTCTTTTGTGTTTATCTATTTTGGAGGTTAGAAAGTTGTCTGTACTAAATGAAGCTCAATTCGGCTACGCTTGCATCAACATGACTTTGCAGAAAGAACGCAAAGTGCAATGTAACCGCGGTATGATCAAACGCACTTTCATGGCCAAGGGCATCGAGTATGCTAGCGAACTATCCTTGTCCAACGTACGTGGCTTACGTGAAGTAATCAAGTGGAACAATGAAAATGGGGTCAAGGTATACCGAATGACGTCATGCTTATTTCCATGGTTTTCCGAGTATGACATGTTTGACTTGCCTGACATCGATGACATTTACGAAGTGATGCAAGATGCTGGTAAAATCGCTATGGATGCCGGTCAAAGGCTAAGTTTTCATCCAGGTCCCTTCAATGTACTAGCATCTCCCAACGAAGATGTAGTCCGTAAAACGATTAAAGAGCTTGATGATCATTCTCAGCAAATGGACTTAATGGGTCTTCCTACATCTCCCATGGCAAAAATCAACATCCACGTAGGTGGTGCATACGGTGAACACGATAAAGCGTTGGCACGTTTTTGCAAAAACTTTAAGCGCCTTGCTCCCAATACACAGGCTCGTCTAACAATTGAAAACGATGATAAGGCTAACTTGTACTCTACGAAAATGCTCGTCGAAGGTATCTCTAACCACGTCGGCGCACCGGTTGTGTTTGACAGCCATCATCACGAGCTTGGTCCTCAAGATCTGGATTATCACGATGCGTTTTATCTTGCCCGTGAAACGTGGCTCAAGCGAGGTGTAAAGCAGCAGTGTCATCATTCAAACAGCCGGAAGCATTATGAGGACCCTACCGTAAGTCCCGTCGCTCACTCTGATTGGTACTACACTCCCTTCGAAAATTATGGCGAAGCGGTTGATGTGGTCCTCGAATGCAAGAAGAAAGAGCTGGCTCTAGCGAAATACTACGAAGACTTCTCTGAAAAGAGGGAGGTGGCATGACAAGTTCTCGCAAAATAAAAAGAAGGAAAGAGCTTCAGGCACGCAAGAAGTCAAAGAAGGTTTTGAAAGAAGTCACGAAGAACATTGACAGAATGCCTAAATTCTGTTCAAAGTGCGGAATCGAGTTCGACAAAACTGTTAACTCTAATTTAGACGAGTGGCGCATTCAGATATATGAAACAGGAAGAGTGGTTTTAACTTGCGGAAACTGCCAAGTATTGAATGAACAAACTGAGGTTAGTGAATAGTTAAAGATATGGCGATGTTCATGAACAGAGGGGAGGCTAGCAGCGATGAGTGCGGAGATCATTCTAGCGTTTATTTCCATCTGTACAGTTCTAGCTGCCGCGTTCTGGGCCTTGCTGCTATACACACAGGCGTCTAACGAAAAGCAAAAGCGCCTCAGCGAAGAACTAAAGAACCCTGAGGTTCGCGCTATAATCTTACAACTTGTACGGAACCAATACTGTAGCTCCCCGAAAACTGCGGCGGATAGACGAGCCAATAGCAGGAGAGCTTTGGCGATGATACGCTTGAAAAAAATAGTGAAGGACCCTAGTATCAGGAAGCAAATATACAAGCTGACAGATGCACAAAAAAACGAAAGGTAGATCATCTATGGGTGATGCTGCGAAACACTTGACAGGTAGCATGTCTTATGAAGAGGTTGAGTTGTGGAAGGCAGACTTTGCGCACTCCTGCCTAGACATCTTCGGCGCCCCTGTGTCACCAGGTAGCTGCTTAAATAAAGAGGAGAAGTACTACTTTTCATATTGCACTGTTTGTCTTGCCATCGCGATGAAGGAGCACTCTTTCTTTTGGCTGCAGGAATTAGCTAGCGGCGCGTCTCCAGAGGATGCCGCCTACGCTTTTGCAGAGTATTACGAGAATGAACACGGTGAAACTCTAATCCCCTTGTACAAAACTGCTAGCCCACACTATGATGAGGAAGGAGGTCCACTATGATGTCTTTTCTTTTCATATTGCTTTTATCAAGCCCTCAGGTACAGAAGTGTGACGTATTCAAGAAACAAGATTATTGGATGTCAAAGTCAAAGGAAGCTCTTGCTTGCTCCGTGATGCCTGTGATCGAAGAACAAGCAGCAAAATACGAATTTGACCCTGACTTGATTCTTGCTCTTATAAGCGTAGAATCCAACTGGAATCGTAAGGTTGTCAGCACAGCGAATGCCTGTGGGCTGACTCAGGTGATACCAAAGTACACTGGTAAGATCACGAAGAAATACACGTGCGAGCAGCTGAAGAACCCACGGATATCGATAAAAGCTGGCTCGAAGATATTACGGTGGTGGGTAGATTGGCACACAGCCAACCAGCCTCCCAAGAAATACACAGACCTAGAAATACTAAAAAGAGCTTTGTGTTCATACAACGCTGGTTTTCGTTGTGGACCTAAGAGTCGGCCCCTCCGCGCAGGCATGCGCTACGCTAAAAAAGTGTTATCTCAAAAACAAAAGATCAAACGCGATTATAATGAGCTTGTGAATAGCTTGAAATGAATTATATGCCAAGCTCGCATAGGTGATCATTGACTGTCTGGATAAGCAAGTTATGCTTTGATGTCCAGCCCCGGTATTTGTTACCGCTATGATCTGGATCGCCGTGGGTACCGTTAAGAGCCCAAATGCTTGCATGTACTAATTCATGAGCTAGCGAAGTGTCGCAGATTCTGTCTGTGGTTGGGTTTACGTATACCCAAACGGCGTTCTTTGATATAGTCGATCCCAAGAGGTCACCGGTGTTTATGACATTACCAAATATGTCGTAACCTTTGACTGTTCTTCTCTCGAAGCTGAAAGTTACAATCATTTCGTTGAGGTTCTTTGAAACTGTGTAGGAGCTTCCGAAAATGTTTGACCATTCAGATTCGAATACCCGAAGGGCGATTGAAACTTTTTCCCTTCTAAAATAGTCACAGCTTTCGACAACGACGGCTGCCCTGTCATATCCTGGTATGAACATCATCTGCAGTTCATCTTCTGAATATGGGTTACACATTTTGTAGCTCTCGGAGTTGTCAGGTCGAGCTGTCCAGTTGATCGAGCATGCTATTATCAGGATAGACATGCTGAGGGTCATGAATAATTTTGTCAAAGACTTCATAAAGTTAAATAGGCGAGGAGGAGGAATGAACAAATTAAAATATTTTTTAGCAGCTTTAGTGCTAGCATCAGCCCCCGCGTACGCGGTGCCTGGTCACACAGTGACATTTGAGTCGGGGACTTATATAAAGACTGTTCAGCAGTGGTCAAAGTCGGTATCAAAGGTGAGTGACGTTAGCTCCACAACATACATTTCGAAAAAGGTTGGTGGAAAAGACAAGCTCCATAGAGTAGGCCATCGAGACGTCATTGTGTGGGTGCCTAGCACAACAGATTTGAAAAAAGATTTTACGCTAATAATATGGTTCCACGGTCATTATGGTTACGTTCCGAGTAGGACTTTTGAAGACAGAACTTTGGAACAGATTGTCCCTTTAACGAAAAGTAAGAACTTTGCGATAGCAATCCCTGAAATGCCGTGGTCTGTACATACATCGACCCCATCAAAGAGAAACAGCTTGCTGTGGACGAAAAAAGGCCAGTTTCTACAGTTCGTAGCTCAGGTGCACACCATTCTTTCATACCACAACAAAGGGAGTCAAATGGGCAGCATAGATCACAGGATAGTAGGTCATTCTGCAGGAGGTAGCACGATTAAGCGGTTGGGGATGACTGGGGATCTTTGTAAGCTTAAACCTTCTATGGTTGTGTGGTCAGACTCGTCTTACGGGCCATGGCTTCAGTCGGCTTGGGACGGCTGTTTAAAAGATCATAGAGAAATCTTGGTGAAAGTTTTTGTAGCGAAAGGCGATTCTCCTTGGAGGCGTGCCACTCAATTTATGGGCCAGTTTCAAGGCCCGCCGGAAAATTTGGAGCTTCATGTTATGAGGAAACCAAAATGGTCTCACAAGCTTATTGGAGACAACATTGTGAAAATTTCAGGACTTTTGGATTAACCATGTCAAAATCAACATTTTTCTTCATCGCACTTTTCTTAGTGCTTGGCTGCGAGAGTAAAAAGCAGTCTTCGGCCGGGCCACCAGATGCTCGAGGTTTAGCGATCCTAGATGCTGAGGTGCAAGGTGACGTTGCGATAATACAACCGACTGTACCCATACCAGATGCGTATGTCCAGACTAGAGAAGAAAGATGCGCTCAAACCCCAGTTGAAGAAACACAGGCTTACTGCCTTTGTTTCCCTGATTGCTGTGATAGACAAAGGTGGTATTGTCCACCGAACCCGAGGCAATCGATAGACGTAATGCAGGTTATCTTAGAAGTCTGTGACGAAAACAAACAGCGTTGTGAATTTGGTGTCGACCCTGGATGCCCGCCTCCTGAGATAATCGCGCAGAGTGAATGTGTAACTCAGTGGGAATGTCCCCCAGGTACGAGCGGAGAATTTATAAGATGGTTCGAATGCCAGCTTGAGGATGGTACTTTAGGACAGCAACAAATTATTTGTGACAAAGGAAGCTTGAGGCATCTCCCCTGCCAGCCCTGTGATCAAGAGTCTTGTGATGGAGCTGACAATGATTGTGATAACATAATCGATGAAGGATTCTTTGATTGCGAGACTGACTGTGGTGCAGGCGTCGGCTTGTGCATAGACGGTGAAGTAACACAATGTAACGCCCCGACTGCCTCTGAAGAGCGTTGCAATTTTGAAGATGATGACTGTGACGGTCAGGTCGATGAAGGGCAAAGGAACGTTTGCGATACATGCGGACCTGTGCCTCCTGATGACTGTGATGGCATCGATAATGATTGTGACGGTTTGACAGACGAAGAGCTGATTAGAGAGTGTGAGACAGCCTGCGGTCGTGGTGTTGAAACCTGTGATGGTGGCAACTGGATCTCATGCACAGCCGAACAACCAATGGAAGAACAGTGCGATGGAGCTGACAATGACTGCGATGGACAGATAGACGAGCAATTAGATTGTTTGTGTACCATCAATGACGTAGGAAATTTAATGCCCTGTTCAGAACCTCCCTTGATATGTGGGCAAGGGTTCAAGACCTGTGAATGTGTAGACCCGGGGTGTACGGAGATGAGGATGACAGATTGTGAAGCGCTCTGTCGCTATGTACCTATGCCTGAACCACCTGTGTGTGATCCCAGGAGGGGATTGATACTAGCGGAAGAGTGTAACAATTTCGATGAAGACTGTGACCAGCAAATTGATGAAGACCTTCTTCAGGCTTGCTACACTGGCGAACCAGATACTCTTTTTGTCGGAGTCTGTGCTCCTGGGGAAGCGTACTGCAAGCGAGGGGTTTGGGGAAATGATAGAAACGGAGTATTTGAGGCTGGATTTTGTGCCGGAGAAGTAACACCGCAGGAAGAGATTTGTGATGGCGCTGACAACGATTGCGATGGAATAGTGGACTACGGAGAGGAGATCAGAGAAACAGATATACTCTTCATTGTTGACTGGTCTGGCTCTATGGACCAAGAAATAGAGGCAGTCAAAATTGCTCTAAACAGATTTGCGACTCACTTTGAAGCAGAGGAAGCGTTACAGTGGGGTCTAGTTATAGGGCCTAAAGAATTTGAAGAAGACGGAACTGAGTTCTTAGTGAAAGTTGCAGACATATCACCATTCGAACAATTCTTAGCAGATTTCGCTGCTCTAGGAAACAGAGGTATGGACACAGCTAGCGAGATGCTTCTTGACGGTGTTTATCTGTCTGTGAAAAACATATCAGCTGCAGCTGACATAGACATTCCAGGAACAGAATGGTGGGGTGAAACAGACTCGATACCTAAAAAAGAGATCTTCTCTATTAGTTGGAGACCAAACTCTGAAAGGATCGTGGTGCTGTTTAGTGACGAGGTCGAACAATCCTACTTGAGGTATACAGATCCTGCTTTGCAACGTATCGGGGCTCCCATTACCAAGCGCGTTGTTGAAGATGCAGTTAGAGCTGGTATCAATCTTAAGTTTTATGCATTCTCATCAGCAGGATTCGGTAACCGTCAAGGTTTCTGGGAGGGCATGACATTGGCTGGTAATGGAGTGCACTTTAGGCTTACATCCAACGCTGTTAGTATGTACAACGACCTAATGTCGATCATCGATGAGGCGTGTTTACCGAGAGGGAGAGAAGTTGGGATTGAAGATGAACAAGCTTTGATGTGCGTACCACTTTACGATTACTACGCTCCCCCTCATTTTGACAACAAAGCAATGCCGGCGAGTCTCAACATCAGTTTGTGAAAAAGCATTAGCATTGCATTACAATATTTAAGGTATGGAGTTTTGAGTTTAGAACTTTTTGGAGACCTCACATTATGCTTCTTGGTTGTGTCAGCTTGGTCGATTTTCGTGTATGCAAATGTCAACTATAAACCAAGCGCACCATCAAATCACGAAGAACCCGAGGAAGATCGAGGTTGGTGATCTTGTAGTTGCGACGCATCCCGAATATTATGGTTTCGGGCCAGGAGGTTTCTATGGGATTGTAATATCCATAGAAGATGAAACCGTACCAAGAAAAATAACGTTCATGAGAAATGGCTCCCTTTGGTCTTTTTACGAAGATGATTTGGGGCTGGTGGATTGCAATTGAGCAAAGGGCAAATTGTGAGGTTCGTAAGGAACCCACCTGAAGATAACATGACGGGCATTTGGACATACGAATATGGTCTGCTCGTAGATATACAGGCTCATAGAAGATCAGCGACAGTGCTTTGTGAAGGCGAAGTGTTGATAGTCGATTCTAGCTGGTGCTCATTGACTGGTGAGACCAGAGATTTTATTGATGACCTGGCTGAAAGCGCTAAGAAAAGTGAAATGGGAAGTAAGAAAATTAGATGACGGCCGATGGGGCATTTTCCTGTGTGAGAAATACTGGAAGTTCAAAGACCAACCGGTGATGTACGCTGCGTCGCTTAACAAAGAGTCAGCGGAGAAGCGTGTGAAGAGGATGAATTCACCGATGAGTAAATGGTCGTAAACAAGAAAGACGAGATTTAAAATGAAGAGAGCTATGTTCGTAGGTAGGTGGCAACCTTTTCACAATGGCCACAAACAGTTAATAGACAAAAAGCTTAACAAGGGCACACCGGTTCTGGTATGTGTTTGTGATGTTCCACCAGACGATGAGAACCCATTCTCAACTCGTGAGACTATGCACATGATCGAAGTTGCCTATCAGGATCAGGATGTTATTGTCATGGCTGTTCCTGACGTCGAATCTGTTAACTATGGAAAAGACGCCAGTTACGAAGTTAAGCAACACGCGACCAAGAAGGACAAAGCCGTGACTATTTCAGATGTCCGGTCTCAGATAAAAGAAGGAACCTCTGACTGGAAAGAAAATATTGACCCTAAAATCCAGGGGATCGTGCACAGCATTTTGCTAAGAAATTAGGGAACTTCGTGCATTTTTCGTCAGAATATTGTATAATATAAATGTAGCCAAGGAGATGGAGTGAAGTTAAAAGTATTATTTCTACACGGTCTAGAGTCTAAGCCAGGAGGTACGAAAGCAACTTTCTTGAAAAAAGAGGGATATGACGTTTTGAATCCTGCTTTACCTCGAAACGATTTTGAGATATCTGTTAAGGTCGCTCAGGACGCGATTGACACCGAAAACCCTGACTTAGTGGTGGGTTCTTCCAGAGGTGGAGCCGTCGCAATGAGTGTGAGTACTAGAGGCGCGCCCCTGATATTGATCGCCCCAGCTTGGCAGCGGTATATGAGTGTTAGGCAACTGGGTGAATTTAAGGTCAGGTTAGATAGTCAAAAAACTATCATTCTGCATTCTGACAACGATGATGTGGTACTTCCAGAAGATAGTAACCAACTAGAGTCCATGTACGGAATCAAGAAGATTAGTGTTGGTGAAAACCATAGGATGAGCGATGATGAAGCTCTTGAGGCCCTGCTGGACTCCGCAAAGTGGCTGCTCAAGAGTTGATCTAAGACACACAGCCCCATACTTATAGAAAAGCAGTTCTGTAAGGTAAAGTGGGCACATGAAAATCTGTATAGTTGGGCCAGGTATTATGCCCATTCCACCTGTAGGGTGGGGTGCGGTTGAGATCCTAATACATGACTTACGATGCGAGCTTGAGAAAGCTGGACACGAAGTCGTAATTGTAAATGTAGAAAAGAAAGAAGACATAGTTCGGCAGGTCAACGAAGCAACTGCCGACTTTGTTCACATACACTACGATAATCATGTCAGCATAGTTCCTCACCTAAACTGTAGAAAAGTTGCGGTGACTAGCCACTGCCCCTACCTTGAGAGCCCTAATAAATGGGACGTCCCGTACCAGCAAATTGTTTCACAGTTTCTCACAAGCGGTGCTGATGTTTTTGCTCTCTCTCCCGGGATCGCTAACGTCTACAAAAGAATAATTGAGCAAAATGCTGGAAATAAGAATTTAAGGCTCACAGCCGAAAAGGTGCATGTAGTTCATAACGGAGCTCGAACTGAATTATTCAAGTACAGAGAGAAACCTGTATACTTTGATAGAACGTTGTGCCTCGCAAAAGTAGAGCCTAGAAAAAGACAAAGACTATTCCAGGAAATAGAGAGCTTGTACTTCGCAGGTAACCTTGCAGACGACCAATTTGATGCGTCTTCGCAGAGGTATCTTGGTGAATGGAGCAAGCAGCACCTGTATGAGAACTTGACAGACTACGCGAACCTTATGCTGTTAAGCGATGGTGAGGCTCACCCATTGGTATGTATGGAGGCCATGTCGGCTGGACTAGGGTTGGTCCTATCAGAGTTTGCGCACGGTAACCTGGATCTGTCGATGCCCTTCATAGACGTGATTCCTGAAAGTTTGGTGTCTAACAGAGGTTACGTACAGCGTGTCTTGGTTGAGAATGCTGTAAAGTCCGTCGGCATGAGAGATAAGATAAGGGAATACGCAGAAGAGTTCGCTTGGAGTAACGTTGTTGAGAACGTGTACCTACCAACTGTTGACCAGATAATGAAAAGAAGCTAGAATGTTTTCACTTACCTACATAGGGCATGCAGGCTGGATTTGCAGCACCAGAGATTTTAAGTGCGCTTTTGATCCGTGGCTAGCAGAGGCAGGTGCGTTTTTAGACCAGTGGTACCCTTTTCCTGACAACACCAATGTAGACCCACATGAGGTTTTCAAAGACTTAGACTTTCTCTACATCTCTCACGCTCACGAAGATCACCTCAGCGAGAACACTCTAAGATACGCTTCAAGAGATACTAAAATCATCATACCTGACTTTCAAGACAAGACCTTACACGACAAGTTATCCTCACTTGGTTTTCGAAGTATCCACGCTGTGAAAGAAGATGAAGTGGTTTCCATGAAAGGAATTGATGCCAGGGTCATAAAGGACGAAGCATTCATTTACAATGATTCTGCCATATTGATTACGGACGGCTCACAAAAGATACTGAACTTAAATGATTGTCACGCTGATTTCTCATCTCTCAGAAGAGAAGTTGGAGATATCGACTTGTTGTTGCTCCAAGCTTCCAGCGCTAACTATTGGCCATGCGCATACGATTATGAGGAAACCACTAAACGTAAGTTAGGGCAGAAGAAGAGAGAAAATACCGCGTTTAGAGCTCAAAAATACGCGAAGATCCTAAACGCTAGAATGACGATACCCAACGCCGGCCCACCGGTGGTAAGAGGAGAAAAATTTCGGCGATGGAACTTTGACAGGAGAGAGATATGGAACCCCTTCTGCTTGGTAGACGACAGCTGTAAGTTCTTAACATCTCAAGGGGTACCTTCGCAGTTCCTGCTTCCACTTGACAAGGTGTTCGTCTCAGAAGAAATAACTTTTGATCTTGACAAAGACCTTAGATCAAGAGTGTACGACAACGTTGACAAATACACTGAAGGCTACCTGAAGAAAATAGAAGCAAATCCTCATCCAACGCGCACAGTAACAGAGGATGAGATGAAGAAGTCAGTGAGCAAATTTCTAAGGCAAGCTAAAAAGATTTCTAGGATATCGAAATTCTACACCAAGAAGATAGACTTCCCAATACTTTTCGACTTCAAGCATTTAGGCAAAAAAGTCGTTGACTTTAGAAGCGAAGAAGTTGTCCAAGAATACGATGGTCAGAACTGTGGATACTATTTTGAGATGGATCCTGCGTCGGTAGCCCTCACATTCCGAGAAGAGAGTGTCGATTTTGAGCATTACCTCCTGGGTTGTGATTTTGAATGCTCTAGAGATCCAGACACGTACAACGAATTTCTATTCACAACGCTAAAGAACTTTGACACAAAGAGGTTTATGATGTCAGAGTCGCTCTATGCAGACATGAATAATGTCCTTGATGAATTATTCGTCATGAACCATGAAGGCAAAGAGTACGAAGTTCAAAGATACTGTCCGCACATGTTTGCAGATTTAGAGCAAGCTGGGTATGTAGATGAGGATGATAATTTAGTCTGCCCACTCCACAACTGGAAGTTCAATATTAAGACAGGAGAGTGTGTGGACAAGAAGGGTTACTGTATCAAAATTCAAGAGAGGAACAAAGACGATGAGTAAAGTTTTAATCACAGGGGGGCTGGGTTTTCTTGGCTCTTATTCAATTGAGTTATGGGGAAGAAATGGGTGGCAAGTCACGGTAATCGATAACTTATCGACGAATGTGATTGAGCCTGACGATCCCGTCTGCAAAGATGCTGAAGTTATCATAAAGGACATACTGGAGTGTTCCTGGTCTTCTCTTGGAGAGTTCGATATGATTGTACATCTTGCTAGCCCAGTAGGTCCAGCCGGTATTCTACAGCACTCTGGAAAGATTGCTGACTACATAATGTCAGACATATACTGGGCAATAGAGGGTGCTAACTTGAACAAGTGTCCCCTGATATTCGTCAGCACATCTGAGATTTACGGACACCGGGATGAAGCAGTTTTTCTCAAGGAAGATGAAGACAAAATATTGAGAGGGGCTTTCTCAGTAAGGAACGAGTACTCGATAGCTAAGCTTCTATCAGAGATCGTGCTTTCTAACTCGGCAAAGGTTTCTGACCTCAAGTATCAAATTATCAGGCCCTTCAACATCAGTGGGGCTAGACAATTAAAGAACGGCGGTTTCGTTTTGCCAACGTTCGTACAGCAGGCTCTAGAAGGATCAGACATAACAGTCTTTAACTCAGGGGAGCAGATTCGAGCTTTTACACATGTTTCCGATATCGTCGAGGGGATATACTTGACGTCAGTAGCGAAAGACGAGCTCTACAACCAATGTTGGAATATTGGTAACGCGAAGAACGTTGGCACGATAAACGAGTTAGCGAATATAGTAAAAGACAAGACTTCGTCTTCATCAAAGATCTCTCATGTTGATCCAAAGACGATACACGGCCCTTTGTACGAAGAGGCTTGGGATAAGGTGCCTGATGCTGAAAAGGTGTCTAGAGAATTGGGGTGGTCCCCAAAGTGGACTAAGGAAGAAATTATTCAAGACGTGATTGATTACTACAGAGGACCGAAGAAATGAAGATATACGCTCCAGACTTCGGACCTCTTTATCAGAACGAAATCTGGAACAGGTCAAAAATAATCCAGCACTGCATAGATGAGCATTCGTATGAATCTTATTTAGAGATAGGTTTTGGAGATCCGGCCAACCCAAACAACAATTGGCCCAAGATATCAGCTCCTAAGAAAGTCTGTGTAGATCCATGGGACATCACTCCTGACTTTGTGCTCAAGATGACCAGTGATGAGTTTTTTCGCAGCAACACCGAAACGTTTGACGTTGTTTTTATTGATGGAGACCACCGAGCAGAGCAGGTCTATAAGGATATATTGAACTCTCTAGAGGTACTGAATCCAGGAGGGATAATCCTGACTCATGATAACAGTCCCAGAAATATAGATGAAGAATCACCAAACGTATCTGGGGATGGGTGGAAGGCTATCACTTTCTTGAGACAAAGAGAAGATTTAGATATATGCGTCGTGCCAGCTGATACCGGCGTCAGCATGATAAGGAAAAGCGAAAACAGGAATATATTACGTGCAGGAGACTGTGCTCGGTTACGAAGCTTTCTGTCTGGTGAAGAACCTGACTTTTCGAAAGTGGACTTCGGTGTGTTAGAAGACAAGAGGATTGATTTACTGAACCTCCTCAGCATAGATCTCGCTCTAGAATGGCTACAAGGATAATCAAAATGAAAAAGTTTGACTATAAGCAAAGGATTGGCATAATAGGCCATGGAGAAATAGGGGGCTCTCTAGAGTCTGTCTATCGTGATTATACGAACCTCATATTCATAAAAGACTTGAATAGAGACGATGGTCTAACTGACATCGATGTCTTGAATATATGCATCCCGTACTCTGAGAACTTTGTGGATATTGTTTCAGAGTACATCAAGGACATCAATCCGTCACTTACAATTATACATTCTACCGTTCTGCCCAATACGACAAAATCAATAATTTCCAAGACTGGTAATGAGATGGTCGTACATTCCCCTGTGAGAGGAATCCACCCAAAGCTCTATGATGGAATAAAGACTTTCGTTAAGTTCATTGGTGCCGAGACTGAAGAGCCGGCACTGGCTGCCCAAGATCATTTTCACACTATGGGTATGGATACTGAAATCTGCGAGAACAGTCAGGTCACCGAGCTTGGGAAAACCTTAAGCACAACGTATTACGGTCTTTGTATAGCTTGGCACGGAGAAGCACAGAAACTTTGTGAGCAATATGATGTACCGTTCAGGGAAGTTATGACGAGGTTCAACGAAACCTACAATGAAGGTTACAAGGCCTTGGGAAAAAGTAACGTTGTACGTCCCGTCCTCTTTCCGCCTGGAGACGTCATCGGCGGTCATTGTGTGATTCCGAATGCAGCGTTAGTAAAAACGTTGATCGATTCAAAGGCCCTTGATCTTATACTTGATTATTCTGACGAGGGAGATGATGAATAGAACCATCTTCGTCGTACTTGGTGTTGACTCACATCTGCAAAGAATAGAAAAGTGCATATCAACAATCCAAGCAGTGTACGGTGACACAATCGACATTGGGGTTTCGACTTTTGGGAATGGCACGGTTAAGCCTTCGGCAGAGCTCTCCAGGTTCAGCGCTGAGCGTGGGTTTGTATTCCACGACTCAGAGCGGCAGGACTTTATAGAGACCTCCACTGAGGCTACTCCCCACTCATCTCAGCCAGAAGAGGTGCAGGCTTCTAGCAGAGAGTTTCACGTCTGCGAATTGTTAGGTAACATAGCGGTGAGCAAACATTTCTATGACTTAGGTTACGAAGAAGTGTTTCTTCTACACAGTGATCTTTACGTTGTCAGAGATTTCCTCCCACTTTACAGGAGGTACATGAAAAACAAATGGGGTTTCGTGTCTGCATACTTGAGTAATCCCTCCATGCCGAAGCCGTCTTTAGACGAACTGAAATCAGCTCCTGATCTATCTAATGGAGACATCGTTGTTGGTGGTAGCGTAACCTGGGTACGAATGGCACAAGCCGTGTTAATCATCAACAAAGGTTTAGTAAGTGCACTCTTTGAAAAATACGGGACACAGCGAGAGATATTTGAGAATGCGCTAGAAAGCTACAGCCTCTATGGAGATATTGCTCTAGCACAGATCACAGCCGGCTTTGAGGGGTTTTCTGGAAACCCCGTAATTGAAGACACCATGGTTGATCCTGCCGCTATGGAAGATGTTAGTGAGGCTCGGATTCTGGCCGACCCCAACATCACTCACATTCACGGTATGTATTTATTCGAAAAGTATAGCTCCTCAATCGACGAGCTCATCGACAAAATAAAAGCGTGGGGATAAACAAGTCCACTGACACGTCTATTTTTATTATAAAGGAGGTGTGCTATGGTGGACAGCATTACAAGAAGTGATCTTATGGGAATTATAGAGAGAGCTCTAGAGGACTTCTCGGAGATACAAATCAACCTCAAGTCGAAAGCAGCTCGAGACGCTATCGCACTCAGGATTGCTTCTGACATTGCGGCTTTAAACTACTCCTCTGATATGCAGGATGCAGACGAAGGTTTCAAAGAACTACAGCGTAAGTTTTACTGACGAAGAAATAGTGGATGCTATTTGCTATTGGCTTTCTAACTACAGGTCTAGATCAGATTTGATCGACATTGTGTCTGTGATTAGAAACACCGAAGTTAAGGTCTCAAGAAAAGACAGACAGACATGCTTGAAATTTACCCAGGAAGAGTGATCAGAGAGTGTGGGCCGTGTACTGTCTGTTGCGACATTCTTGAGATACCAACACTCCAAAAACCGAAAAAGACAAAGTGCGAAAACCTTTGTTCGAAAGGATGCGGGATCTATGAGACCAGGCCAACCGAGTGTAGGACCTTCCAGTGCATTTGGAGTGAAGGATACACTGGAGAAGGCCAGAGGCCTGACCGAAGCGGGATAATGGCCTACCATATTGATCACCCACAATTTGGAAGAACGCTGCTAATACTCGAGATCAAGAAGAGAGCTTTCGTAAAAAGAAGAAAGCAGAAAGACAGATTGATAAAATTAGCTGAATCCAGAAATGTGCCTGTCATAGTCTCAGACTACGATGGAAAATCTTTTGCAATGATTCCATAAAAAGTCTGTACACCTTACCCTTCAATCCTATAATCTAAAAGTTGCTGGCAAAAGAGACCAGCATATATGCAAAACAGAATGAAGGAGAAATTTGCATGATTTACCAGAAGAATTCGAATACGAAGCGTTTCCAGTTTGGCGTTAGCCAGAACACCACAGCTAAGAAGGCAGGCAGCAATGTCTTTACGATTGCAACTCGTGCCTATGACAACGACTTCTATTCAACCCCCACTACTCAGCTGAGCATGACGATCAAGGAAGCCCGATCTCTGCAAAGTTTCTTGAACAGCGCGTTGCCTGTCGACAACGTAAACGAGTAAGAACTTCCGTCCGGGAGGGGGTAAAAGCCGGCTCGAAAGGGCCGGCTTTTTTTTTAAAAAAGTTTTGACATTCGTGCAAAAGTGCTTCATTTTGGTGTATTATATAAATGAAGGTAGGGGTAAAAGGCAAGCCCCGAAGGAGTAAAGAATGTCGAAAGAAAACACCACAGCCACCGACGCTCCATTCGAGCACGCTAGCGAAGAGGTCGCAGCACAGTTCAAGCTGGATAACCACCTTGTTGGTATGATGCTCGAAGAGCCATTCTACGCTCGAATCCTACGCATCCTTACCAAGATCAAGACCCGCCAAATTCCAACGGCTGGCGTCATCGCTAAAGATGGTGATCTAAAGATGTACTGGAATGACCGGTTCTTGGCAGCCCTTCCTGGTAAGCAGGTTCGTGGGGTCATCAAGCATGAGTGTCTCCACCTCATCTTCGAGCATACAACTACTCGTAAGTACGAGCCTCACAAAATCTGGAACTACGCCACCGACTTGGCTATCAACAGCCACCTCATGGATGAGCTTCCTGATTTCGGTCTTTTTCCTGGCAAGCCTTTCACTGCTCTCACCGAAGAGCAAAAAGAGCGTATGGGAGAAGCAGCTGTCAAGCAGTACGAGGCAGTGTCTGCCAAAATCGAAAGCTTCCCTAAGGGCGAAATGGCCGAATGGTACTTCGCACGGCTGATGGAAGATGATGAAGTTCGTGATGCCATCGAAAATCCTGCTCCTCAGCCTGGCCAAGATGGCGAAGAAGGCGAAGGTGGTGTCGGTATGCCTGGCACTATGGATGATCACGGTGGCTGGGGCGACATGTCTGAAGAAGACCGTGAGTACGTCAAGGCTAAGGTAAAGCAGGCTGCTCAGGATGCTGCCAAAGAGTGCGATAGCAAGGGTTCTTGGGGTAACGTTCCTGCAGAGCTTCGCCGGCAAATCAAGGCAGCTCTTGTCAATGAGATTCCTTGGCAAAAGATTATCGATCGCTTCTGCGGCTACAGCCGGCGTGCAAACCGCACCACAAGCTACAGCCGTCTACACAGCACCATGGGTCGGTTGGTTCCTGGCGCCAAGCGAGGCTACACTTCTTCTGTCGCCACCTACATCGATCAATCCGGTTCGGTAAGTGATAAGGAGCTGGCACTCTGCTTCGGCGAGCTTCGCAACCTGGCTAAGAACACCGAGTTCACCTGCTACCACTTCGATACTGAAATTGATGAAAGTAGCAAGAAGGTGTGGAAGCGTAGCCAAACCCCAGAAGCTAGCCGTACTCGAGCTGGTGGTACGTGCTTCAAGGCACCTACCAAGCATGCGGTAAAGAACAAGCGCACCTTCGATGGCTACATTATCCTTACCGATGGCTACGCACCAGACCCAGGTCCAAGCCTGATTCCTCGGGCATGGATCATTACCCCAGACGGAGCAGTCCAGGACTGGATGCTCAACTACAAAAAGGACACTGTCGTAAAGATGAAGTGGCCAGTTGCAATGAAGGAAGCATGAAGTTCGTGAGCCAATACAAGTCTAAAAACAAGCAAGTTGTCTGTAAGGACGGTTTCAGTATGTCAGTCCAGGCTAGCCGTACCCACTACTGTGACCCTCGAGACGATGTAGGACCCTACACTCACGTAGAGGTTGGATACCCCTCGTCCTATGACTTCTACCTCAGCTCGTACGCTGAGGACCCCGACACTCCAACTGAAACAGTATACGGATGGGTCCCTGCCGATACTATTGTAATGTGCATCGACGCACATGGTGGTATGGTGGAAGGAGAGCTTCCGCCTCTGGCAAAGACGGAAATCGAGGATGAATAACAGCAAGACTATGGATATGGAGAAGGTGGAGATCGTCGGCTATATCTACAAACAAGACTGGCACAAGATGGGTCTGTATGATCAAGACAGAGACAACATCGAGTGGCACGTAGACAATTGCATGACGTACATCATCATAAGGTCTGAGGATCGAGAATCTGAGTGGCGGTGCCCACCCGACCTTGAGTTAGATGAGGACTGGACAGAGCAAGAGCTTCTAGCTCTCTATCAAGACCTGCTTGATGCAGCTGAGCAGGCAGGATACAAAGCTGATCCCGGCATGATGACCCGGGTCCGAAGAGCATTCTCCCCAGTCTGGAAAAGAACAGTTTTCTAAAAAAAGTTTTGACATTCGTGCAAAAGCCCCTATGCCTGTGGTATTATATAAATGAAGGTAGGGGTAGGACCCCAGTAAAAAGGAGCCCAACATGGCACGGAAAAGAAGAAACGACAGGAACCACGTAATCTACCAGATCACTGCTCCTAACGGTGACCGGTATATCGGTATCACGTTTGTTCGAGGCCGCGCCTTCAAGCGCTCTGCAAAGATTCGCTGGGAAGCTCACATGAGGAACGCTCTAGACTACGGTCGTGATAACCTCCTCAGCATCTCGATCAGAGAGCACGGCGCAGAGAACTTCAGCAGGGAGATTCTGGAAGTTGTACGAGGAAAGAAAGCGACTCACGCAAGGGAAAGAGAGCTCATCGCGGAGATGAGGCCTGAGCTCAATATGGAAGGTATGGGCCGTAAGGTCAACAGCCTGGAGGTAGCAGCGTAATGAGTCCCGACAAGGCATTTGAAATCGTTGAAGATGTACAGCAATATGCGTTCTACGCTTTTGCTGGAACAGCTTTATTGATCGGTGTCTGTTGGACAGCTGGTTGGGTAGTGCTTGATAAGTCAATCAGCATGATACGAAGAAAGAAAAATTAAGGGGGATATCGGTTGATCGTCGAACTGGGGCTCGAGGCCCACCACGAACCTGGGGTAATACGGGGACGGCGGCAATTGAGGAAGCATGGCATTGCTTGGATAATGGGCGGTGTCGA
>MDSZ01132985.1_pt1 | contig 18832 bp, 26 predicted proteins | sample 811201 | NCBI WGS metagenome assembly MDSZ01 (sample SAMN05326647, study PRJNA326480) | marine metagenome | isolation source: seawater | place: Indian Ocean: North | collected 2010
CATGCGAATCACAACACACCCCGGACCTTTCAACGTACTTGGTTCACCTAATCCAAAGGTTGTGGAAAAGACCATCAAGGAACTAAACACACACTCAGAGATTTTTGACCTGATGGGCTTGCCACCAACACCGTGGGCCAAGATCAACATCCACGTTGGCGGAACATACGGTGGTGACTTTGAAGGAACTGCAAAACGATGGTGTAAAAATTTTAAACGCCTCGATGTTAACACCCGATGCCGCGTGACTGTCGAAAATGATGATAAAGCCTCTATGTGGTCCACCAAGCACTTATACGAATATATCCATTCACAGATTGGGATCCCAATTGTGTTTGATTATCATCACCATAGTTTTTGCACCGGTGGGCAGACCGAACAAGAGGCATTAGAGTTAGCGATGAGCACTTGGCCACAAGATATTGTTCCTGTTGTTCATTATTCTCAGTCACGCGCCGTGGAACACAACAGCACAAAGATTAAGCCACAAGCACATTCGGATTCATACTGGGCCGCACCAAACACATACGGTCATACGTTGCATATTATGTGCGAGTGCAAACACAAAGAACTGGGTGTATTTGCTCTGCGAGAGATTATGAAACAGGCCGCAGCATAAACTTAGTATTTTTTCTTGACAAAGTAGCCTGATTAGGTTACAATATTTATATAACTTGGAGGTTAGTATGTTTGGTAGTGATACCGTTATTGTAGAAGAAGTCCGTGATGAAAAAACGGAAAAAATGATTGATTATATCAAAAGCTTAAAGGCTATTGAGGATGCCATCGAGCCTTACGCTGAACAAAAGCGTGAGCTTCGTAAGGAGTTTAAGGAGCAAGGTTGGCTGACAAAAGAAGAAATTTCGATGACAGTTAAAGCTTATCGTTTGATGAAAAAGGATACGGATATTGACCAGTTCGTCAATATTTTTAATTCCCTTTCTGATGCGGCAAGGGGTGAACAGTGATTTTAGAGTATCATGCTTTACCACACTGTAAGCACAAGCCCGTTCGTGCTAATCCATCAGACGCCGGATTAGATATAAAATTTAATCCTGATGACAGTCTTGATTCGCTGTCCATCGAACCGGGCCAAAGTATAATTTTACCGACTGGTCTAAAGTTTGGTGTACCACACGGTTACATGATTCAAATTATGAACCGTAGTGGTAACGCAGCCAAAAAACATCTTGTTGTCGGGGCTTGCGTCGTGGATTCAGGGTATGACGGAGAGGTATTTGTTAATTTACACAATATTGGAACCGACCGTCAGACAATTCGAGCAGGAGATAAGATTGCACAGGCCGTGGTCGTGCCTATTGTGCCGGTGAGGTTTCTGGAAACCACAAACGATAACTTGTATGAATGGAGCCCTATTACTATTTCAGATCGTGGATCTGGTGCCCTTGGTAGTACCGGACGTTAAAAAGGAGAACTATTATGAATAGAAAACAAAGAAGAGAATTACAAAGAGATAAGGGTTCTCAAGATGTTCAAGAGCAAGTGGCCTTGTTTAATAAATTGCCTGATCATTGCTTGACTTGTGAAAAGCCTTATGATAAAAACAATAAAGAGATGGCAATGACTTGGAGTGTTGTGGTTCATGGAGAAGAAGAGGTAGTACGATTGTATTGTACCGAATGCTGGGAAAAAGCGAAAAAGATCACAGAGAATTTTGCCAAACATCTTAAAGAAAAGTATGGAGATTTTGAAGAATGAGGATGGCCCTAAGCTTTGACGACGTTTTGTTGGTGCCAAAGTATTCAGATATATTATCTAGAAAAGAAATTGAGATAAAACAAAGTCTAAAATCAGTGGGAGACTTTAGCCTTCCAATCGTTGCTAGTCCAATGGACACGGTGACGGAATCTGACATGGCTTGCGCTATGTCCGTAGAAGGTGGCACAAGTGTAATCCATCGATATAACACAATCGAAGAACAAGTCGCCATCGTTGCCGATGTTGTTTCTCAAGGTCATTCTGTTGGCGCTGCTATAGGCGTTGGAAACGACCTTATCAGTAGATCATTGAATTTGGTTGATGCTGGCGTTAGTTTTCTCTGTATTGATGTGGCACATGGTCACCATGCTAAGGTTCGTTATGCGCTCGAAGCGTTGAGAAATAGCATTGGTGACAGGGTGCATATTATGGCCGGCAATGTCGCAACACTCGAAGCATTTAACGAATTAGCAGATTGGGGCGCTGACTCCATCCGCGTCGGTATCGGAGGGGGATCTATTTGTTCCACACGAATCCAGACAGGGCACGGTATGCCAACTCTACAGTCAGTCATGGACTGTGCCCAGTCAGACAGGGATGCAACTCTTATTGCAGACGGTGGCATCCGAACTAGTGGCGACATTGTGAAAGCATTGGCAGCAGGAGCAGATTTTGTGATGCTTGGTTCACTTCTAGCCGGAACTGATGAAACACCGGGACAAGTAATGAATACTAAGAATGGTAGAGAAAAGATTTATCGTGGTATGGCAAGTAAAGAGGCACAACGAAGCTGGCGTAATAGAGTCTCTTCAATAGAAGGGGTGTCACACACTGTGCCCTTAAAAGGTCCAGTGAGTAATGTTCTGGCGGAACTGCGAACCGGTATTAGGAGCGGTATTTCTTATTCTGGAGCTAGTAGTGTTCAATCGCTTCAGTCAAGAGCCACTTTCATACAGCAAACACAATCAGGACAGGTGGAAAGCTCTACTCACATTAGGAGGATATAGTGCGACCAACTTTAAATGATATAGTTCGCGAAATCAGAGATTGGAAAGTTGAAGCGAATAGTTGGCGAAATGACGGCTGGACAAAGGAGCATTATGTATCCATGTTAGAAAAAGTAAAAAAAGAATTAGAAAATGTAAATTATAATGATATCGCAGCGGGTTTACAAAAAGAAGTGCTATGAAAGATCCAGAATACGGCACGATGAAGAAAAAGGTTGTTTTTTATGATTCCGACAAAAGATACGCCGATTTAAAAATTAGATTATCGCACGACGGTTTATCACAGGCTAAGTTTTTTCGTGGTATATTGAGTGGATACTTATCTCAAGATCCAGATATTTTAAATTTTGTTGATAAACTTAAATCTAGTCAGTCTAAGGGAACAGAGGACAAAAAAAGGAATAAACAATCTAGAGAACTAATTACAAATGGAAAAGAGACAGTTGAAAAGCTGCTACTTGATGAGAGTGATATCGAAAATATTTTTGATATCTTAGAAAGCGAAGATTCAATCTTTTAATATGCTTTTCTTAAACAAGAATACTATTTATTATAGCAACTCGCTACAGGAGATTACTAGATGAGCAAGAAACCACTTTTAAACGAGTCCACCGTGCGTCAATTCATGAAATTCGCAAACCTTGGTGGGTTGACAGATGATTTTATTAACGAAGCCTACCACATGGAAGAGGACGAGATGGAAGAAGGAGCCCATGAGATGGAAGAAGGAGCCCATGAGATGGAAGAGGCCCTTCCCGCCCTCGCACTAGCACCAGCCGCCATGGGTGCTGGAAAAGCAGCCGCTCTAGGTGGAGCAGCCGGATATATGGCCGGTAAGGGACTCAAGAAAGAAGAAGAACTTGAGGAAATTGCACCATTAGCCGCCGCCGGTTTAGGTGCTGTAGCTGGGAAAATGATGGACGAGGATGAAATGGAAGAGGGTGCTCACCTTGAAGAAGATGCTCAACTTGAAGAAGCTGCACATGAAGATGCCGAGGAAGGTGCCGAGGATGAAGCAGCCGATCCGGTCGATGATGCAGATGCAGAATTGACCGACCGCTTAGAACAGGCCGCCAAGAAAGCTGCTCAGGCACTATTAGATGCTCTTGGAGTTGAGGGCGAAGTTTCTGTGGATGGTGCCGCCGATGACGACTTGGGCGACTTAGGTGATCTGGACGATGCCGACGCTGACGACATGCCTGCCATGGATGATGAAGAAGGTGAGGTTTTAGACGAAATTGGGATTCTCGATGAAGACGAAATTGTCAATGAAACCATGAACCGAGTCATGAAGAGGCTTTCAGCTATGAATGAAAGCAAGAAGGCCGAAGAGAAAAAGAACGAAATTATTGAATCTGTGGCCGACTCAATTATCGCTCAACTTCGCGCAAAGAAGTGATAAACTGAATTAATATAAGTAAGCCACGGACAATTATTACCGTGGCTTATTTTTTATGTGAGTGTGATATGGAAATAGATTATGGTTCGATGCTATTAGGTTTTGTATTTGGTGTCATAATATATCGACTAGTATCCTCTTTCATCGACTTGGGGCAGATTGGTCTGTACATCCGAGAGGTAGAAAAAAACGCATTGGTTATGTTGGCCACCTCCGCAGAATCAATCGCTTACATACAAACAATAAAATATAACACCATGAAAGATATGGGTTTGTCTGAGAATGTAATAAAGACAACCAGAAACGTGGATGATTATAATTTTGATAAATGGAAAAAATCAGCAGTCAATAATCTGTTGGCAGCATATCCTGAGAAGTTTCGATCGTTTCCGCGATATGTGGACTGGGCGACAGCTATGGAATTTCTAAACGTGACATATAAAAAAGGACAGATGGAGAAGTAATGCCTAAAAAATTAGAGGAAGAAAAACAACAGGGACAAACAAGCAAGGATGACGAAGCATCATCCAAGTTAGTATTGATACCCCAAACAAGTCAGGAGCCTGAGCTTCGCACCATGACAATCATGGGTGATATTGATGAAGAAGTAAGTAAAGAAGTTTTATCAGCTTTGTGGTATCTCAAAAGCACAGCTAAAGTTCTAGAACCTGTTGAGCCAGATAACCCAGACTGTGAAGAATTTAGAGAAATTATCCAGCCAATTGAAATTGTCGTTTCTACAAATGGTGGTAGTGCAGATGAAATGTTTGCTATGTACGATGCTATTCGCTGGATTAGACAAGATGTTGATATCGAGACATATGGCTTAGGTAAAGTGATGTCAGCAGGCACACTATTGCTGGCATCCGGTACCAAAGGCAGGCGAAAGATCGGCAAGCACTGTCGTGTGATGATACACTCTGTGATCGGAGGATCCGTGGGCCCTATGCACCAACTCGATAACGAGATGCGTGAGGTTAAGGCGATTCAAGAGTCTTACGTCAAAGCTATTTGTGAAGAAACAAACTTGACAGAAAGGAAGCTTCGTTCCTTACTCAAAAAGAAAATTAATATTTATTTAACAGCAGAGGAAGCTGTAGAATACGGTTTCGCTGATATCATTGTATAGGAGATAGAGTATGCCAAAGTTTAGTAGACGCTCGCGGAGCAAATTAGAAACATGCCACAAAGACCTTCAAAAAGTGTTTAATGAAGTAATTAAGCACTTTGACTGTTCTGTTCTGGAAGGCACACGGCCAAAGGAAGTGCAGGACGAATATTATCGAACTGGTAGATCCAAAGTAAGATATCCAAATTCAAAACATAACTCTAGCCCGTCTAGGGCTGTTGATGTTGCGCCTTATCCGATTGATTGGAATGACAAAGAGCGATTCTACTTTTTTGCAGGATACGTGAAAGGTATTGCCTCTCAGATGGGCATTGAACTACGATGGGGTGGAGACTGGGACAGCGATAATCAATTGCATGACCAAACCTTCATGGATCTACCGCATTTTGAGTTACGGTAAACTATTTATATAAAAAGGAGCCCTTTGAGATGAACGTAGACTGGGATATACTAATTGAGAACCATTTTGATAACAAAAAGAATGATTCTCTAAAGATTCTTTCGGAGACAGTCCGAGAGGTAATGGATGAAATGAAGGATCTTCGCACTCCTTTGAATGAAAGGCTTCAGCGTTCTTTGTCTATTAATCACTCAGGCATCCCTGAAATCCCACTTACGGAACTTGGTTGGAATAAGCTAGAAACCGATGAAGGGACCGAGATCACCGGCGACCAGCGGGCACTTCTAGAAAACTACTTGAACAATATTGCGCCGGGTGGTGACCTCGCTGCAAAAATTAAGGCCCTTGATTCATTTTATGAAAGCGGGTTTAACCAGATCGAGTCAGAAAAAACCACAGAGATGATTAGTAAAACTCTATCATTCTTAGTTTTCTACAAGACACTAACACGAATCATTACTAACTTCAATGCGGCATCGGCTGGTTTTACATTTGAAGCATTCTTGGCCACATTACTTGGCGGTTCGCAAATTAAAGCTAATACCGGAACGATCGCCGATTTTAAGACCGGAGATAACATTCCGATCAGTCTTAAGTTGTATGCCGAAAAAACCGTTGCTGTGGGCGGCAGTTTTACAGACTTAGTACGCGATCTTGTAGACCCCAAATTTTCACACCCTAATGGTGCAGGTATGAGATACGTTGTCTGCACCAAGGCTCTGACCGGCGCGCCCGGACAACAAGAGGGTGGTATCAAGTTCTTTGAATTTGATTTTACGCTAGATAACGTTGCAAACATTATTGCTGGCGCAAACAGAGCCCATACAGCAGCTAATATTATCTTGCCGCTAGTGGAGGATGATAGTGGTAACTTACAATTAATCACAAATGTGGAGGATTTGGAAGAGCCGGTTTCGTTTACGTCTGATCAAATCGATCAAGCGATGCGTAAAATTCTTAGAGCACCCGAGGCTTGGCAAGATTCCGGCCTCAAAGATTTTCAAATTAGAAATATTGTGAACAGCCCCCTTATTGGATACCAGACCGAGGGATCTCTAGCTGTCACTGCCCGAGGTACAATTAATACCACATCCAGAGAGAACAAAGACAAGATTACTCCTCTGATTACAGATCCTGAAACAGGCCGGGTATCAAACGCTGAAATTAAGGCTGCTTTAACAGCAATTAACAGTGCCTTTGTGGCTGTTGTGGGACAGGAAAGTGAAATCAATGCACGAAAAGGCGCAGGAGTCGCTGATCTTGAAAAGAGAGGTATTTTCCCGCCCGTCCCATCAGGAAAAAAGAAGGACAAGCAGGCGGTTGCAAACGTAAAAGCCCTCGCGGCCCGCTCAAGAGACTGGTATAATGCCCAAGACGAAGAAACAAAAAGAAGAGCATTGAAGTATACCCGTGGGTATCTCAAGACTCAACAGTTTGAACTTAACAGAGAAGAATCCACCTCAGATGGATTAGTAAATGTTAGATATTTGGGTGAGATTAATATTGGTTCGGCCCATATCGAAAATGTTTTAAGAAATTGTCAGAGTGTTTTGGATGAAAATATTTTTTCTATCTTTACTTCATTAAAAAATCTGACGGATAACTTAAATGAATATTTTGCCAATGGATTGCAAGATGACAACAAAGCTACGACTGCTATTAAGGCAGCAGATAATATCGAGACAAGAACAAAAGAAGTCTCAGATATAAAATAAAACTTGACAACCATTAAACAAATGGTTATAATATAATATACAACAGAGAGGTGCGTATTGCATAGAAAATACGATGATGGTTCTTCCTTGCACAAGAAGATCATCGAGGGTGTTGATATTCTGGCCGACAATGTGGCCAGTACCCTTGGTCCGAAGGGCCGAAATGTGCTTTTGAGAGAGAAAGATAAACCGCCATTTATTACGAAGGATGGTGTTACAGTTTCTAGGTTTGTAAAGCTTAAAGATCCGTTTATGGATGCTGCCGCACAAGTAATTAAGGAAGCCTCGGAACGAACAAATACAAATGCAGGTGATGGGACGACGACAGCCACAGTTCTTTCTAGAGCGATTCTAAGAAACGCATATAGACATCTTGTTAATGAAGGTTCGAGTGTCGTAGAAATTAAGCGAGGAATCGACAAAGCTACAGAGCAGATTTGCGCTCGACTCGATGAAATATCGTCACCAGTCCAGACCAAAGATGACATTGAGCATATCGCTGTTATTTCAGCAAACAATGACGCTGCGATTGGCACACTAATTTCCAATGCGGTTGAAGCAGTTGGAAAAGATGGATCCATCACTATTGAGGATGCAGGCTCGCTTGAAACATCACTGGAACTAAAGGAAGGGTTTAACTTCCCCGGTGGTTATGCTGCTGGTGCTTTTGTCAATGATGGACGAAAAGGCGCTGTAGTATACGAGGATGCATTTATTCTGGTCGCAGACGCTAAGATTGACCGTGTAGAGGATATCTTGCCTGTCTTGGAACAAGTGGCACGCGAGGGAAAACCTTTAGTAATTGTCGCATCATCGGTTGAGGGACAGGCTCTTGCCGCCCTTATCATGAACACGGCTAGGGGCACAATGAAAGTGGCAGCAGTCAAGATTGAAAGATATGGTGCCGAGCGTCGGAACATCATGTCAGACTTGTGCCTTGCAACTGGTGCCGAATATATAACAAAGAATTCTGGACTTAAATTACAAGAAGTAAAATTAGAGAATTTAGGCGCTTGCTCAAAGATTGAAATTACTAAACATACAACAACGGTTGTTGACGGTACGCGGAATCACGAAGATGTGGATGCACGCATTGAGAAGCTTAAATCAGAATTCGAACAGGCGAAAACATTTTCAGAATGTGAGGCTATTCAGGAGAGAATCACACGTTTGGCCTCTGGCGTTGCGATTATTAAAGTTGGCGCGCCAACACCTGTGGAAATGATTGAAAAACGCCATCGCGTCGAAGACGCTCTCGAAGCAGTCAAAGCGGCACAATTAGAAGGCATCGTACCGGGTGGTGGTGTAGCATTGATTCGCACACTCCGAGATCTTGAGGTCAATGTTGACAATCAGGATCAAGCAATCGGTGCTCAATGTGTCGCCGATGCGATTAGAGAGCCCATCAGGCAGATGGCGATGAATGCGGGCCATAGTCCTGATATCATCGAGAGTGTTGTTCAAAACTTAGAGGGCAATCTAGGGTTTGATTTTAGTCGCGACCAAGAGTGCGACATGATTGAAGCTGGAATTATTGACCCAGTTAAAGTAACAAAGGTAGCGCTACAAAATGCTGCCTCAGCAGCCGGAACATTAATTATGACTGGCTATTCGATTCTGGAGGTTTAAATGGAACGAATTAATATTACATACTCAGTGCGAAAAGAAGATGTTGTGCAAGATCTATGCGATCTAATCGCATCTTCAGAACAGTATCTTGAAGAATTTTCCGAAGTGGTAGAACAGGCTAGCCGCTTGTTAGCGAATGATAACCAAGAGGGGTGCATTAAGAATCTAGCGCAAGCTAGGGATTTTTTGGCAGACGCGGATTTCCGTTTGCACGATGTTATGAACACAGTGATTCAACTTGTACAACATGAACAACAAGAGCAACAGATTCAGACAAATATACCCCATGAACAGATTCAAGTTCACGGCGATACAACTTTAGAACAGATCAACAAGCTGGACAAGGTTAAAGAGCGTATGGAACAAGTAAGAAAGAATATTGATGATTTGGGGATTGAACTTCCAGAGGAAGAACTTGAGAACATCATGGGGAGGCTAAATGACCAAACTGGTCGAAGTGTATAAAACATTAGGTAAATTTCACCTAAGAGAAGTATATGTAAACCCAAAGCACGTTGTTGCGATGCGCCAAGATGACAGGATGCTGGCCAACCTTAACGAGGGTCTGTTACCAAGCCAACTAAACGAAAGCCAAGCATTTACTAAATTATATGTGGACAGAGGAAATACAGGAATCGACATTACCGTAGTCGGTGATTTGGCTCATATCAAAGATAGGCTTGGGCTCGATAATAGATCACTCCTAAGGGGGTGAAAATGAATTTAGATCAGGAGGGCATAGATATTGTCCTAGATTTCTTGTCCGAGGAACTTGGCATTGATGTTATCTTTGGATTAGAAGAACCAAATGCTTACTGGCAGGAAGATATTGGTGCCATATCCATAAGCACAAAGCAAAATAAAAGACTACAGTTGTATACCATATTACACGAAGCGGGTCATGCGATCATAAGATCCGGTAATAATTATAATGATAGATTTCCCTATGGAAATAAATTTAATAATAAATCAATATCTCGAAGGGTAGACGTGATCAGAGAAGAAGTGATGGCTTGGGATGAGGGAGAAAGACTCGCATTTTCATTAGGAATAAAGTTAGATTTTAAATTATGGCACAATTTTATTAAAAAAAACATATTCGATTATGTGAGGTGGGCATATGATCCAAAAGCTTTCTACGATGATAGATAACAATTATTATATGATATTAGCGTGCATGTGCATGTTTGCGGGCCAATTTTGTGTATGGTTTGGAACTAATTCACAGGTTGTCTGGAAATGGTGGTCCGACAAACCTATATTGTCAGCCATCTTGTTTGGGATTCCGGCTAGCTTATTTTTCTGGCACGGAACAAAGTATGGTTACATGGCCATGAAAGAATTATGGGGGCCAAGGTTTTTGGGCTTTGGGATGTCTTATTTAACTTTCCCATTGTTGACTTGGTATCTGGCACATGAAAGTATGTTCACAGTAAAAACCATGCTTTGTGTGTTCTTATCCTTCACAATTATCGGAATTCAAATTTTTTGGAAATAGGGAGTAAATATGAGAAGAAAAACAAATGGATACATTGATAAGCCTTGGGGCTATGAGTCATTGTGGGCTCACACAGACCAATATGTTGGCAAAGTATTATATATCAAACCCGGCCGCAGATTGTCGCGTCAGTATCATGAGGTTAAAGAAGAAACGATATATGTCATGGAGGGCACACTTGTGCTTGAAATTGGCTCAGGTAAAGATATGGAAACACTAAAACTAAATAGAAATTCGACATATCATATTGAGCCGGGTGTCATTCATCGCTTCTGTGCAGAAGAGTCTGGCCCACCGGTTAGGCTGATGGAGGTTAGCACTCCACAGATTGATGACGTGGTTCGCCTAGAAGATGACTATAATAGGGTTGACACTTCAGAATAGGTGATTATAATTTATTTAATGGATCGTGATAGTCCAGTTACAGGAGAAACAAACAATGTCACTTATTAAATATAACCCAAGTTTGTCACCGCTTTTTGACAACTTTGATGATATCCTAGGTATCTTTGATGCCTTCGATCCAATGACCCGTCCAGTGCAGAGTGTTACTGGTCCGAAAACCCGAGTCCAAAACCTAGAGGATAGGCATCTAATTGAGCTTGCAACCCCCGGTGTTGAAAAGGATGAGTTGGTTATTGATGTAGATGATGGTCGTCTTTCTATATCATTTGATCAGAATAGACCTGCTGACAACGGCATTTTTCAGCGATCATTCAAAAAATCTTGGACACTTCCAAAAGATGTGGACGTGGAAAATATCATCGCAGATTATACAAACGGTTTGCTGGCGGTATCTATTCCGAAGAAAACACGGATCAGCCCCCCGCAGCGGCGCATTGAGATTGGTTAGTTTTTTTCGCGCCAATTTTTTCCAAGGCACTCCCAAAACGGGAGTGTCTTTCTTTTTATCGCAAACTAATTATTAGTACGGAGAAATACACATGGACTTTCACACAATGGTTTCTAGCTTCAAACGAAGCGTACTCGAAGAGAAACAAATATCCGAATTAACAAGAGATAGCCGGAAAAGGGTTAAAAAATACATTAGGGATGGCACCCCCGGAAGGCACACACCTCGTTTGTCGTTTGAGAATTTATTTGGTGGACAAGATATTATGCGTGTCATAATACCTGTTGGAACAGAGGAAGCGGATCAAGCAACGGATATGTTTAAAAGAATTGTGGATCGAGGATGGAAGCCAGCCTTTACATTTAAGGATGTTGTTCAAAAAATGCGCGATATAGGTGGTCGAGAATACGAGCAGCCCATGGAACTTCCCGTCTTAACAATGAAAAAGGAAGTAGAAAAAGTAATCCCGAAAGGCCCCCGTGCAGGCGAAAAAATAACTAACGTACAGAAAATATCATTGGGCAAATTAGTTGATCGATTTGGAACCGATGAAGATAAGGCGTGGTGGAAAAAAAATCAAAGTAGTCTTCGCGAAATGGACAATGTTCAAAAATACTTTTTGAATCCTTATCTTAATTCTTTTGAGAGCAGAGCCGCCGATAAACCACATATTGTTATTTCACGCCACCCAATTGATGTAGCCCGTATGTCCGACTTTGGAACCACTCGCTCTTGTCATTCAGAGGGTTCCTCACATTTTAGTTGTGCTCTTGATGAATCAAGGGGCCACGGTATGGTTGCCTATCTTGTTCGTGGCACAGATGTTGAAGAATATGATTTAATTAATCGAATCAACGACGAAGAAATATTTGGAGATCACCACATTAATTTTGATGGCCCCGAGCCAAGGGCCCGTGTTCGTATTTATAAATTGTTTAATCCAGACACCGACGAGGAATTTGGTGTAGCCGAGGATAGAGTGTATGGATTTGATGTGCCAGACTTTTTGCCAACAGTGCGCCAGTGGCTACGCCAAAATCAGCGTGATATGTGGGCAGACGAAGATGGGAACATTGATGAGTATGCTCTTGGCGAGCGCGATTTTATTCGTATTGGCGGTGAATACGCTGATGTTGAGCAAGGGGGTGGTCATGTGGGTGATCTTATAATGGCAATGTTTAAGGACACTCCACTCGAAGATCAGGCCGATAACATTTTTGGTGGAGTGGATTATAGGCACGAAGATTATTATGATGAAAAGGCATCCGATCTATTAGATATTGCGAATGAGCGAGTTAGCGAATATGTAGATGATGGAAATCGCTCAGTAGGCGATAAGCCCGTAAGTATTTATGCTGATGTTGAAGAGGGCTGGGATGATATACCATTCTTTGTACAGGGCGGGTACACCGTAGACTTTACATTTAAATATGACGACGAATGGGACAACAATGAAAATCGATCGATAGTACCAGATTACAGATCTTCATGGCAACATCAACGGCAATTTTCCAGTGAAATCTACGAAGTCTTATACGATAAGGCAAGTATTTATAGCACGGGTAACGAAGAGATCGAATCACGCGAAGAAAATAATGAAATCACTATCAGCTATAGAGATATTTTTGAATTTGATGATCATAGCATGGAGGCAGTTGAACAGCTTGAATATTTGATTGATAATGTTGTGGAAGAGTTTGCCAACAATTATGATAGCATACACGGTGTAATCCGAGCCCATCTAATTGAAGAGGGGTATTTGCCCGAGGGTGCATTTGAACGAGCGGCCCAAAAGTTTGCTGATGATAACTTTGAGGGTTACAAGAATCTTACAGTTTTATATGATGAAGAAAAGCCCGGTGATGGTATCGAAATTATAAACAAGATAACGGAACCATCAATGTCCATGCGTAGCGGGTACGGCTTTCCTTTCCACAAGGTTACAAAAGTTAAGGCTGGTGCAATTGGGCCGTTCAGCGTATATGCTGCATATCAAAATGATCTAAGATCACCCCTTCGCCGTGATGCGATCAATTCTGCAATCCGTGCCACGTTTAAAAGACTGGCTAACGAAGCTTTCAAACATGCTCTTAAACAAGTTCCACTTCCGTTCGATAAAAAGTTTCAAGCCGAGCCCAAAAATATGAGGGATATGATGCCTATGAGTTTTGTGGCCGAACTGGGCGCGCCAAATCAATCCAGTGAGATTCAGCCTGCTAAGTTTGATGTTGGATTAAGATTTTCAATAAAAATTGCAACCACAACAGAACAGGAGGAAATTGATCGTGTTGAGGCCTTTGTCGAATACGTTGATGAACATATTGATGTTCTCTATAATGCTGCCGCCCGTGTTGCGGAGGAATTACGTGATCAAGTGGTATCTCGTCTGGAGAAAAACCCACAGGTGCAGTTTGAAGAGAGTGCTTTACGCGAGGCGATTAAGAAAGCCGTCATAGAACGGTTGCTAAAAGAACAATCAGAATTTGAAACACGGATGTTTCAAGTTACTTTGAAGATTCAAGTAGACCCAAGCCTTGGGGGCGGTATTGAGCAAAAATTAAATCGTATTCGCGCTATCGAGGGAGTTACGGTTGTTAGTCACGACGAGCCACAAACTATGGTTGGCCGTGAGGTGATTGAAGCAAGGATCAAATTCCATCCAGAATCTGATGCTTTGCGACCCGGAACATATGTTACACAGGTTCTTGTACCAGAAATAAATTCATCTAAATTAGTGCCCGGTGTCAAAGTCATTGATATTATCAGGGGAACACTGAAAAGATTGGACAAATGAAATTTTTAATTGAGTCATGGAATAATTTCATTCAGGAGAAAAAAGATATGAAACGAGTTTCCAAAGCGGTCATGATTGGTGATGTTAAAGACTTCAATAATGGGAAAGTCTTAATTCTTAAGCGTACTAAAAAACACATCACCGAAGCCTCACCATACGAATGGGATCTGCCCGGTGGCCATATCCAAGAGGGCGAATCGGATAAGCATGGGCTGGCCAGAGAAGTAACCGAGGAAACAGGACTAAATTTGTCATACATACCAAAGTCGTTCATGGCGTCTGGTCATACAAAATTCTATGTTATTAATGATTGGGCTGGAGACTTTCAGCTTAGTGATGAACACGATGATTATGAGTGGATTTATCCCCAAGAGGCAACTAATTATAGTTTAGGAAAGATATACACTCAAGCAATACAAGGTGCCTTCAAGGAAAAGTAAGATGAAAATTACAAAGACACAATTAAAACAGATCATATCAGAAGAGTTTGAAGCGGTTATACTGGAGGCTCACGGATTATCAAAGGAAGACGAAGGTGAGGAATTGGAAGAACGCTGCCAAAAAGGATATAAGACTCACCCAACAAGAAAAACAAAAAAGATGTTTGGACGCACTTATCGAAACTGTGTAAAGGCAGAGGGTATGGAAGATGATGTGGCAGAGCGCAAACTCAAACCCAGTGAGAAAAGAAAATTAAAAAGCTTAGAAAAGAAAGTTCCGAAAGACGATTTTACTGACAGATATGGCAAGGAAGGCGAATCTATTTATTATGCAACGCTAACCAAGATGGCCAAAAAGGGAAAAAAGAAATGAACATCACTAAACAAAGAATTCAAGAAATTCTACTTGAAGAATTTACGAAAGTAACAGAAAAGGTTGTCAAACGTGGCGATAAATACGCCTATGTATCTAAAAAGGGAAAAACTCTTGGAACACATGACACCAAAGCAGGGGCCGAAAAACAAGCAACAGCGATCCGCATCAGTCGTAATGTAGGAGAGGGTGCAGGGCCCGATGCATTAAATGAGGATGGACACGTTGATGTTCCATCGGCAACACGAAAATTAAAAGCCGCGATTGAGGATGCAACGAACATTTTAGCTATCCTAGAAACACACCCAGACGCCAACCTTCCCTCTTGGTGGATGGGTAAGATCACGCTCGCCTCTGACTATTTGAATAAAGCCAGAGACTACGCACTTTACGATGGAGAGTCGTCATGAAAATTACTAAACAACAACTGTTGACCGTCATCAAGGAAGAACTTGAACAAATTATTGATGAGAAGAAAAAGAAGGCATCTTCTGGTAAGAAGGATGCTTGTTATCATAAGGTAAAGGCCAGATATGATGTATGGCCATCTGCTTATGCCTCTGGTGCTCTCGTTAAGTGTCGTAAGGTAGGAGCCAAGAATTGGGGTAAGAGCACCACCAAAGAGGAACTGGAGCTTTACGAGGGCAAAGAAAGCCTTGAAGCCAAGATTCGCAAGGTTCTAATCGATGAGGGTGGTGCGGCAGGCATGGGCGCGCTGGAAAAAGGCACCGGTGCCAAACAAAAAGAAATTAAAGATGCAATCAAAGGGATGAGTGATGTTGGGCTCCACAAGAATGGTGACTACATTTTACAAGATGGCGATGAAATTGAGGTAAAAAAAAAATAAGTGAGAAGGAAAATCGTCGAGGCGCAACACCAGCTTATTGCAGAAGCACGCCATGTGATAAGATGGGTTTTACGCAAAAAGCTAGTTGTAAATCACAAGGGATTAAAGATTGTTATAGAGGTAAAAAGAAAAAATGAGTGACCCAAAGAAAGGAACAGGCAAGAAACCAAAGGGCTCCGGTCGCAGATTATACACCGACGAAAACCCCAAGGATACCGTATCAGTTGAATTCTCAAGTGCAGCGGCAATTAAGAGAACGCTCGCTAAGCCATCATTCAAATCAAAGTCACATAAACGTCAATCGCAAATAATAAATTTAATCCACCAACGTGCTAGAGCAGCTTATCAAAATGCAAAAGATCCAAAAGTAAAAGCTAGACTTAAAAAAGCGTTTGAATACGCGGAGCAAAGAAAAGAGGCATCTAAGAGGAAAACAAAGAGAATGCAGAAATCAAAGAAAAACGAAGAGATGATCAAAGATGTGATCATGCAAGAAATATTGTCTGTATTAGATGAGCAGAACGAAAGCTTGCGCGACTGGTTTGGAAAATCTAAGTCAAAGGGCAAGGGTGGTAAGCCCGGCTGGGTTCAGGCGGGCGGTAGATATGATGGCAAGCCATGTGCTAGACAACCGGGTCAGAAAACAACCCCTAAGTGTGTTTCTCGTTCAAAATATGATAGTATGTCCAAAAAAGAAAGAGAAAGTGCGGCACGGCGTAAAAGAAGAAAAGATCCCGGCCAAACGAAGAAAACCGGTGCAGCCAAACCAACTTACGTGAAAACGGACCCACAAAAGCGCGGCAGAAAGAAGAAAAATGAATCAATTAATCTTGAGACAATCATCAAAGAAGAATTGCAGAGAGCGATATTCAAACCCGGCTTGCTGCACCATGTTGAAAACAAAATACCCGTGACAGAAAATGTCTATCGTCCCGGCTCACCTTGTTTTTTCAATGTAATCAAGCAAGCCCGCCATTTTTATAAAAAGGGATTATATGAAGTCCTGAGTGAAGAAGAGCGTGACTTGCTTGAAAATTCTGAACTTGGAGAATGGGTGATTGTTGAGGGCGAAAAGGTACCTCTAGAATTTCCATTGTTTATAGATGAAAATATAAACGAGCAAAAAAAGAAAGATCCGCCGTTAAATAAACCGACAAGAAACACAGGATCTGGTAAGAAATACAAAGTATTTGTTCGTGATCCAAAGTCTGGAAACATTAGAAAAGTTACATACGGAGATAGCAAAGGTGGCCTCAAAGGTGGCTGGAATAGTCCTGCTGCCCGCAAGTCATTTGCAGCACGTCACCGATGCGCTGAAAAGAAGGATAAGACTAAGCCCGGTTACTGGGCTTGTCGAGCACACAAAGACTTCGGGCCCGGTGTCGGCAGGTTCTGGTAATGGACTTTCCCTTCAAAGAAAAAAAGATCGGAGGTAAAGTATTCCTAAGAGAATTTAAGGCAGATGTTGAATCAAGCGAACTGGTCTGGCATCAAGATAAAGAAGATAGAAAAATTAAAGTCATTGAATCTAAGGGCTGGAAATTACAAATGGATAATGAACTTCCGGTTTTGCTTGAGGAAGGGACTATTTATAATATACCCGCCTACGAATTTCATAGAGTTATTAAGGGTAAAGGAATTTTAAAAATACTGGTAGAAAAAAATGAAGATTACAAAACAAAAACTTGAGAAGATTATTAAAGAAGAAATGGAGTCAGTAATGGCTGAAGAGTTCGGCGATGATGAGGCATTTCGTATGCGCGACATGATACCGCCAAAGGTTCGTGGGAAATTTAAAGACACATTTACCAAGATACCCAACCCAGATCTAGAGAAGCGCGACCTGCCCAGAAGAAGGCCCGACGCTCAAGAAAAAGCTGCATGGGAGGCAGCCGGTGGTGTGCTTAGTGTTTTCGATAAGCCGACAATAGCTCAGTTTCTTGAAGACGCAGGGCTTGATATTGGGCTAGAAAAATATATGGACAATATAGCATACGCCATCAAGGGTGACCGCTTGGGACGCCGAATCTACTCTCTTGTTGATGCGCTGGCTTTAGCGAACCCGACCGGTCGCCGCCGTGGCCACCTGAAGGATCCCCGTGGACGAAAAGGCGGCGCTACTGCTCCCGAATTTACGAGAGAGTCAATCGAGCAAATGGTCAAAGAAGAAATGGCCGAAGCCCTTGGAGATAAGGCATCTCGAAGATTGGCTAGTGCCGGGATAGCCATGGAGCCAGAGCAAGTTCGTAAGGAACTTATGCGTATGATACTTGGCCTTGACACTGGAGATGAGGAAGATGCAGAGGCACTATCCGTAATGGCTGCATATCTAAAGGACGCATCTTCGGCGAACGTGCGTCAAGGATTAAGATTACAAGAAGGGTCTGAAATAGTCGAACAATATGATCAAGACCTCACTGCTGAACAACAAACAGTTATGAAACTTATTGATCAGCTTGAAGATGCCTTGTATGATATGGGATCATCAAACCCTGAGATGACTGATAGTTATGTCAGTCTATTTCGTGCCTTGAAAGAGGCAGGCGTAAGGCTAGAGCGAATAGTGATGCTAGCATAGGAAACGGTGAAGCGCAAATGAAAATACTGTTTGAAAATTGGAAGAGGTTTATAAATGAGGCGAAACATTTAGTTTGCCCCAAATCAACCCAAGATTTAGAACTGAATACCAAGAATCGCAACGCGGCTATTCAGGCAGAGCATATCCAATATGGCCCCTTAAACCTTGCCGATGAAGAGTATTGGGATAGAGCGGCCGAGCACTGGAACACTACGCCAGATGTCGCCAAAAAATCCCGTTGTGCTAACTGCATCGCGTTTGATATTTCGCCGAGAATGCTAGAGTGCATGCCCGGTCCCGTGTCTGCACCCATTGAGGATGCTGATGGCTATCTAGGTTACTGTTGGATGCACCATTTTAAGTGCCACTCTGCTAGAGCGTGTTATACATGGGCTGCTGGCGGACCTATTGACCAAGATAAAAAATCTTACGAGTGGCAGGAAAAGAATGA
>MDSZ01142998.1_pt1 | contig 18829 bp, 17 predicted proteins | sample 811201 | NCBI WGS metagenome assembly MDSZ01 (sample SAMN05326647, study PRJNA326480) | marine metagenome | isolation source: seawater | place: Indian Ocean: North | collected 2010
TTTAAAAATTCTACCATCTTTTCTCTCATCTCAAATGCCTTTTCAAGAATTATCATGTGACCACAATTCTTAATAACGTGTATCTTTGAGTTTGGTATCAAATTGGCAAATTGTTTGCCTTTTTCCAATCTAATCATTTTATCTAAATCACCGAAAATAAATAAAGTTGGACAATTAATCTTTTTGGTGGCATTAATTCCATTTTTATAATTATTACAAGCGATTAGATCTACTGCTAAAACTTCTCTAACCTCTCTTGCAGAATTTAAAATTTTTTGTAAAGGATTTCCGCCAATAAATTGTTTTGAACTACCATAACCCCATTTCATCATTAAATTAAGTGACTCCAAGTTACCTGATAACGCTAAATCAATTAGACTTTTATTTACAGGTATTTCATAGGATCCAGCAATAAATATTATATTATTTACTTTTTTAGGATATTTATTTGCATATTCTAATGAGATTAAACAGCCTTGGGAATGACCAACAAGAGAAAATTTATTAATTTCTAACTTAAGAGATACTTTTTCTAGCCATTCTACCATGCTTTCAATTGATTTAAGGCTTTCCCCTTCAGAATTACCATGGCCTGGTAAATCTAATGTAATTACATTATAATTTTGATCTGACAAATATTGTGATGTTAAAGACCAGACAACATGTGACTGACCACTCCCGTGAATTAAAAAAATCGTTTCTTTATTTGTATCAATCTCGTTACCAGTGTCTAATGAAAAAACTTTTTTATTATCAATTATAAAATCCAATTTTGTTCCTTTTATACTAAAGTTTATTTGTCTTGCCAGCCTGGCTTTCTTTTTTCTAAAAAAGAATCAATGCCTTCAATAGCATCAAGTTTTAACATATTTTCAACCATTACATTTGAAGCATAATCGTAAGCATCTGATAAATTCATATTTATTTGATTATAAAAAGCCTCTTTTCCTATTTTAAGCGTTAAAGAAGATTTTTTTGAGATTTTATTTGCTTTTACCTCCACATAATTTTTCAAATTTTCATTGTCTAAAACTTCGTTAATTAAACCAATTTTCATAGCCTTGTCAGATGATATTAAATCTCCTGTCAACAACATTTCCATAGAATGTTTGTTGGAAATATTTCTTGATAAAGCAACCATTGGAGTGGAACAAAATAAACCAATATTCACACCTGGGGTCGCAAATTTAGCTATTTTACTAGCGTACGCTAAATCACAACTAGCTACTAATTGGCATCCAGCTGCAGTAGCAGTTCCATTTACTTCCGCAATTACTGGTTTAGAATTATTAACAATTAACTGCATCATTGCTGAACATTTTTTCATTATTTGTTGAAAAAAGATTTTTCCATTATCCTTATGTTTTCTGGCGGTTTTAAGTTCTTTTAAATCATGTCCTGATGAAAAAACAGGACCTTCTGCTGCTATTATTATAACTCTAACATTCTTGTCTGACATTGCGGTTTTTAAACTATTTTGCATTAAATCAATCATATTTTCTGATAGAGCGTTAAGATTTGTAGGGTCATTTAAAATAATTCTCAAAATGCCGTTCTTTGATAAAGAGGTTTCTAATATTTGACTATTTTTTTTTAAATTCATAATTTAATTAATCTTAACCTGTACTTCAGAAGAAAGCGAATTTGCAATAAAACAATATCTATGGGCTCTATTTTGAACTTCTTTGATGTTATCTGGATCAATCTTAAAATTTTTTGAAAATTCAACTTTTGGATTTAATTCGATGCTTGTTACTGACATTTTTCCTTTAGAATTTTTTCCTAATGTAGCTATCGCATTATCTTTATAACTTAAGACAGGCCAGTTCATTTTTGCTGCTAAGGCAAGAAATGTCATCATATGACAACTACTTAAAGACGCGGCTAAAGTTTGTTCAGGATTAGTATTCATTGAGTCTCCATTCCAATCTGGTGCAGAATCTCCAATAATACTTGTGTTATTGTTAAACTTAATTTCATGTTTATTTGAGTATTTTCCTGGTGTCAAAATACCCTTCTCTAATTTCCAGATCAAATCAATTGAAATTGTTGGCATTTTTATAAAAATTATTTTAACTCTTTTGCTTTTTTTCTAAGTTCAAATTTTTGTATTTTACCAGTTGAAGTTTTTGGAAGGTTACAAAATTCAACTTTTTTTGGAACTTTAAAACCTGCTAGTGTTTCTTTACAAAATGATATTAATTCTTTCTCCGTAACAGATTTATCTTTAACTATTTCAATAAATGCACAAGGAACTTCGCCCCACTTATCATCAGGCTTTGCAACTACTGCTGCTATAGACACTGAAGGATGTTTTGATAAAGTATTCTCAATTTCTATTGAAGAAATATTCTCTCCTCCAGAAATAATTATGTCTTTTGATCTATCTTGTATTTTAACATATCCGTCTTCGTGCATAACAGCTAAATCACCAGTGTGAAACCATCCACCTTTCATTGCTTTTTCTGTTGCTTCTTTATCTTTAAAATATCCTTTCATAACAACGTTGGCTCTAATCATTATTTCACCAATAGTTTTACCGTCTTTTGGAACTTCTCTCATCGTATTTGGATCCATTATCACAACTCCTTCTGTGTTAGGATATCTTACTCCTTGACGAGCTTTAATTTCATTTTGTTTTTCTTCATCTAAATTATTCCACGAGTCATTCCATGCACATTGAGTAACATGACCATAGGTTTCTGTTAATCCATAAACATGCATAACTTCAAAACCTAAATTTTTCATTTTTTTGAAAATAATACTAGGTGGAGGCGCTCCTGCGGTTAATACGTAAACTTTTTTTTTTAATTTTTTTCTATCTTTTTCAGCTGCTCCAGTTATCATATTTAGAACTATTGGAGCTCCCCCAAAATGAGTAACATTATATTTATCTATTAAATAAAAAATTTTTTTAATATCAATATTTCTTAAACAAATAGTTTTTCCTATTAACATTGGTATTGTCCAAGGATACCCCCATCCATTACAATGAAACATTGGAACTACAGTCAAAAAATTTAATCTATTAGGCATGTTCCAAGCTGCTGCGCTTCCTGTAGACATCAAGTATGAACCTCTATGATGGTAGACAACACCTTTCGGATTACCAGTAGTCCCAGAAGTATAGCTTAATGAAATAGCTTGCCATTCATCATCAGGCATTTTCCAATTAAAATTTTCATCTCCAGAGTCTAAAAATTTCTCATACTCTAAATTACCAATTTTTTCCAATTTTGATTGATCAGCATGCATATCATGAATATCGATAATTTTGATTTCTCTGTCCAGACTGTTTAATGCTTTTTTAACCTCTATATGCAATTGTCTGTCAACCACTAAGACTTTTGCTTCGCTGTGATTTAAAATATAAGCAATCGTTTTTGCATCCAATCTTATATTAATAGTATTTAAAACAGCGCCTGCCATTGGTACTGAATAATGTGCTTCAAAGATTTCTGGGGTGTTAAAAGCTAAAAAAGATACAGTGTCGCCTTTTTTGATTCCAAGTTTTGATAAAGCACTGGCAAATTTTATACATCTTTTGTAAACATCTGCCCAAGTATAAGTTCTATCTTCGTAAATAACTGCTTCGTAGTCTGGGTAAATATCTTTTGCTCGCTTCAGAAATGTTAATGGTGTCAAGGGTACGAAATTAGCTTGATTTTTATCTAGGTTTTTTTCGAACAAACTCATTTTAATTAAACTTTGCTTTCATAATACTATCACTACCAGTAATGGCTGATTTATAATGATTGTCTGCTCTTGAAATAATTTTATCAAAATAATAATTTGCTGTATTAATTTTTTCTGCGTAGAAATCTTTGTTAGTATTTGAGTTTGCTAAGCTTACTTTTGACATCTTTAACCATGCAAAACCTAATGATACATATCCTAGGGCTTTCAAAAAATCGTTGCATGAGGCGCTGACATCATCTTTTTTACTATTTGTTAATTTATCTTCCAACCAATTAGAAAAGTTTTGTAACATTTCGATCTTTTTTTCTAGAATAAGTGTTAATTTTTCTAATTCTTGATTTTGATTGGTTTTTATTTCTTTGGTAATTAATTTAATAAACTTTTCTAAAAGTTTATTGCTTAAAACTTTCCTAAATACTAGGTCTATCGCTTGTACAGAATTAGTGCCTTCATAAATAGGGGTTATTCTATTGTCTCTGTATAATTGTTCTATTCCTTGATCTCTTGTGTATCCATATCCTCCAAAAATCTGAATCGCCTCATTAGTAATTTCCATTCCCATGTCTGAAAAAAAAGATTTTATTACAGGTGTCATCAATGAGACCATTTCATCAGCCTCTTTTCTTACAGTTTCGTTTTTGTGGTTTAAACTAACATCAATTTGTTGCGACAACCAAAAAGATAAAGATCTTTGCCCTTCGATAATTGATTTCATACTTAGTAAACTTCTTCTAATGTCAGCATGTTTAATTATTAAATCTGTCTGATTGTCTTTATTATTATTAGACTTACCTTGTTTTCTCTCCATAGCGTAAGCTAACGAGTTTTGATAAGCCGTTTCAGAAATTCCCAGTCCCTGTATGCCAACTATTATTCGTTCAAGGTTCATCATTGTAAACATAGAGCTTAATCCCTTGTTCTCTTTCCCAATTAAATAACCTTTAGCATTATCAAAATTTAAAACACAAGTGGGTGAACCTTTTATACCCATTTTTGTTTCTATTGATAAAGTACTTACACCATTTCTTGAACCTATAGTACCGTCGTTATTCACGTTAAATTTTGGTACAAGAAATAAACTAATGCCTTTTGTACCAGAAGGAGAACCTGGTATTTTTGCAAGAACTAAATGTATAATATTTTCAGTAAGATCATGGTCTCCTGATGTTATAAAAATTTTCTGTCCAGATAAAGAAAAAGTGCCATCATCGTTTTTTTGAGCTTTTGTTTTAATTAAACCTAAATCAGTACCACATTGAGACTCGGTTAAACACATAGTGCCACTCCATTTTCCTTCTACTATCTTAGGTAAAAATTTATCTTTTAAACTTTGATCAGCATGATGTAAGATACAGTTGTAAGCTCCTATACTGAGTTCACTATATAATTTAAATGATAGACTTGCAGAAGATAACATCTCTTCAAAAAAAGTACTTACTGTTTTGGGCATTCCTTGACCTCCATACTTAGGATCGCAAGATAGAGAGGTCCATCCATCTGAAATAAATTTTTTATATGCCTCTTTGTAGCCAGGTGGTGATCTAACAATTCCATTTTCATATATACATGGATTGTCATCCCCAATTTTTGCAAGGGGGTGAACTATTTCCTTATTTATTTTTGCAGCCTGGTCCAATATATCCTTAACAAGTTCAGAATTTATTTCTTTAAATTTTTCTATCTCATTATAATTCTTATTGTCTTTGAGATTGTCAAATAAAAACATCATTTCTTCTACTGGAGCGTTATATGTAGTCATTTAATTTATTAATGGCTTTCCTGTTTTTAAAGTATGAGAAATTCTATCTTGTGTTTTTTGTGTTTCAATTAATTTCATAAAACTATCTAACTCTAACCTGTACATTTGATCTTCAGTAACTTCTCTCTCTAAATTAGTTTCACCACCACTCAAAACATAAGCTAATTCTTTTCCAACCATCATACCATGATCTAATATTTTGTTTTCATTATATAATTGTTCAAGCACTTTGTGCATTTTTTTTCTCACTGATTCACCTGATAATTTAAATTTGCATTCAATAGAATTAGAAATATCAGCATTTTTTTCTAATAAAGACCTAGCAGCAGGCAATAATTCATTTCGATTGATTATAACATCATGATTTTTATCTAAAAATAATAAAGGTTTTGCTTCATGAGGTGATGTAGCAGTTTTAGCGTAACCAATAATATTAAAAACTTCTAAAGGCGCAAAGTCTGGGTCATTTTTACCTTTTTCTGTTTGTGTCCATCGCCATAAAAGTTCTTTGCATCCACCACCCGCAGGGACTAGCCCTACAATAGTTTCTACTAACCCCATAACTATATTAGTATGTGTAACAACATAATTGCTTTGCAATAAAACTTCTTCGCCTCCGCCTAGCGCTAAACCTGATGGAGCTGAGATAACAGGATTTCTGCAATATTTTAGATGTTTGCAGGTTTCTTGAAAATGTCTGATAAATTTTTCAACAGATTTGAGATCATTTTTTTTAATAAATTCCATTACATAATTAAGATTTACACCAGCAGAAAATTGCATACTTTCGTTTATTATAATCAGAGGTTTATCAGTAGCTTTCATTAATGAATCCATAGAATTATAATCTAAAGCATTAGCTTTAGTATTAAATTCAACTATATTAAAATCTTTGAATCTAAAAATTTCAGCAGAATCATTTTTATCTAATTTAATAACATTTTTTTTAATTTTTCCTAAAGTCTCAATACTTGTATATTTTTGTCTTTGATCATAAAAATTGGAAATCTTTTTATTTTTCAATTCATTGAGAAATTTATTATCTTCTATATCGTCAATTCTTGAAAAAAAATTATTTAGACCAATATTTTCTAACATTTCAAATGGACCCATTGACCAATTAAATCCTAGCCTTAAAGCTTCATCAATATCGTTATATTCTCTTGTAATGTTAGGTACTAATGATGAAGAATATTTTATAATTTTTGAAATAACTGACCAAGCGAATTTTCCATATTTATCCTCTCTGCTTATCAATTTAAGAAGATCAACCTTATCAATCTTTAAATCTATTTTTTTTACTGGAAAATATTGATTATTATTTAAATTAAGTGCTTCTAAAACTTTTTTGTCTTTTATTTTATTTAATCTATAAAACCCTCCCTTGCCTTTTCTTCCTGTGTACCCTGAATCTACAAGTTTGTTAACAATAGGTAAATTGGATGCAACTTTTTGAAATGGATCTTCTTTAGATAACTCTTTCTTAAAACTTAAAAGTACGTCCTGCATTAAATCTATTCCAATTAAATCATATAATGCGAAAACTCCAGTTTTTGGAATTCCCATTGGTCTACCAAAAACAGCATCCGCCTCTTCTACAGAAAGTTTCATCTTAATAGCTTCTGTCATTGCTACCTGCATTGCGTAAACACCAATTCTATTTCCTAAAAAGCCAGGTGTGTCACCGCATACGATAACACCTTTGCCAAGTTTAGTTTCACAAAAATTTTTTAATAGAGCAACTTTGGACTTATCAGTGTTGATCTCTTGCACTATTTCAAGTAATCCCATGTATCTTACTGGATTAAAGAAATGAGTTATGCAAAAATCCTTTTTATCTTCGGTGGACATTTTTTGTGAAAGAATCTTTAAAGGAATTGTAGAAGTATTTGAAGATACGACTGAATCTTTTTTTCTTTTTTGAAGAATTTCATCATAAATTTTGTGCTTTATATCTATTCTTTCAACAACTGCTTCAATTATCCAATCTGCATCCGCAACATTATCAAAATTATCTTTTATATTACCTGTTTTTAAACTTAAAATTTTTGACTTTTCAAATAGTAGTGGAGGTTTTGATTTTAATATTCTTTCCTTTGCTTGGTCAGCAATTTCTGTTTTTAGATCTAGAAGAACTACAGGAATATTCGCGTTACATAAATGAGCTGCAATACCGCTTCCCATTGTTCCAGACCCAATTACTACAACTTTTTTTATATTCATTTTAATTCTTTATAATTACTTAATTTCAAAACCTAGGTGATAAACTAAATCTGACTCCATGCCTTTTTCAGAAAATAATTCTTTCCAAGTATCTGGGATAAAATAATCTTTTTTTTCATTGTATCTATAAAATTTATAGAAAGAAAAAGGTAATCCAGAATATTTGAACACTTTCATGTATAGTTTTTTTGAAATTTTATTTACTTGATACATATAATTTTTAAGTGTTTTAGGCTCAGTTTCATTGATGATCCCAATCATTATGGATAAATCAAAAAAATCTTTATTTAATAATTCTATCTGATGTGGAAAAATATAAATAATATCGTTTTTTTCAATTTCATTATGTAATTGTTCTTTTTCTTCTATATTAAAGGCATGTGTAATTTTAAGATTTGGATAATGTTTTCTAAATTGAAGTGTTGAAACATATAAAGAAGGAGGTATATCCACAATAATATATTTTACTTTTTTTTTAGTGGACAATATCGCATTAGCAGTTCTTCCGTATCCTGCTCCAAATTCGAGAATATTAATATTTTCATTTTTTTTATTAAGTAAAAAATCAATTTTATCTAGTTCATTTAAAGAATACATTAGGTGTTGATTAATATTATATTGGTTAATCTTAATTGAGTCACTGAAATCTTCATAAAATTTTTTATAAATATTTTCATAGTTATCTTTTAACAAATGTTTTTTTCTAGCAAAATATATTGCTGCAGTAATATTATAAGATAATGACTCTTGGTAACTCATATTTTTATGTCTATAAAATGAATCAAATTTTATTTCTTCCTTAATAAAATTAATATCTTCTAATGTGCTAAAATTTTCATTATTAAAAAAGGTTCTAGAAACATAATCTGAATGGATAATTAAGGTTTGCATTTCTTTGGACGTTGCTTTAGATAGAGCCTTAAAATGATTAATTACTATGTGTCTCCAAAATTTTGAAACAGTATTATAACTTTTACTTTTAACAAAGTTGTTAGTAATTTCTACTAACTCTTTTGGTAAATTAGATTTTTCAAGTTTATCCCAAAAATCTTTAAAATTTTTTTTGATCAGGAAAGCTTTTTTAAAAGTACTCCAAAAGGACTTGGATGGACTTTGAAGTTTAATATTAAATTTATTTTCTGGTTTTAAAAAAAACATTGATTTTATACATTTTATTTATAAATCACTAATGGTCGGGGCGGCAGGATTTGAACCTGCGACCCTCTGGTCCCAAACCAGATGCGCTACCAGGCTGCGCTACGCCCCGATGGACTGATTTTATAGGTTAATAATACCTTTTTGGCAATTGAAAGATAGTCTCTATAGAAGTAAATAATACGTATGATCCAACACATTACAAAACCATTTAGATACTTTTTTAAATTAGAAGCAGCTTCTGGTTTGGTTTTGCTTTTTGCTGCTGTTCTTGCATTGATTATTAGTAACGGCAATTTAAGTGAATTATATTTTTCTACGTTAGATAAGTACTTAACTTTGGGGACTGCTAAATTTGGTTTAAAGTTAAGTGTCTTACATTGGATAAATGATGTTTTGATGGCTATTTTTTTCTTTTTTGTTTCATTAGAAATTAAAAGAGAATTTTTGCAAGGTGAGCTTTCAAATCCAAAACAAGCTTTGTTGCCAATTATAGGAGCAGTAGGTGGAATGGCAATTCCTGCTTTATTTTATATTTTAGTAAATTTTTCTGATAGTAATACTTTAAGTGGTTGGGCGATACCATCAGCAACTGATATCGCTTTTTCATTAGGTGTTTTATCTTTATTAGGTAAGAGAGTGCCAATTTCTTTAAAAGTATTTCTTACGGCTTTAGCAATTATTGACGATTTAGGGGCTATAGTAATCATTGCCTTTTTTTACTCTGGAAATATAGAAGTGAAATACTTAGTTTTAATGTTAATCTCATTAATAATTTTGATAAGCTTAAATAGATTTAAGGTGAATAATTTTTTACCTTATTTAGTTGTTGGAATTTTTTTATGGGATTTCACCCATCAGTCTGGAGTTCATGCAACGATAGCTGGAGTTGTGTTGGCTCTCACCATACCTCATAATATTAAAAATAGTAAACAGTCATTATTATTGAAATTAGAGCACGGACTTTCTCCTTATGTTGCATTTGGGATAATGCCAATATTTGCATTTGCAAATGCTGGTGTATCTCTAGAAGGGTTAACTTTTGCAACATTGTTAAATCCTGTTCCTTTAGGAATTGTATTAGGTTTATTTTTTGGAAAGCAAATTGGTGTATTTGTTCTTTCATTTATTGCTGTAAAATTAAAAATTGCTGATAAACCTAATAATGCTACTTGGCCAGCATTTTATGCTGTTTCAATATTGACAGGTATAGGTTTTACTATGAGTCTCTTTGTTGGAAATTTAGCGTTTGCAAATAACTTAGAATATATGGATGGAGTAAAGATAGGAGTTTTAACCGGGTCTTTGCTTTCAACACTTTTTGGATATTTTTTATTACTTATTTTTTCAAAAAAATGATTGACTCTAAAGTAATCAAAATAGCATCATTTACAAAAAATGTAGGGCTTACAAATAAATATACTCATAAGTCTTTTGTGAAAAATTCCTTATGTGGAGATTCTATCAAAGTTGAGTTTATTGCTGATAAATTTAAAATTAAATCTATGAGATATGAAACTAATTCATGTATTTTGTGTGAAGCATCAGCAAGTTTATTATCAAGAAAAATTAAACATAGTCAAATAAACGTTCTTGTGAAAGAAATAACTAAATTTAAAGGTCTTAAAGATAATATAAACCAAAATTTACCCGATAAATTTAAAGATTTTAAAAAATTAATTAATAAAAAAAATATTAATAGATTGAATTGTGTCATATTGCCTATGGAAGCATTTTTAAAAGCTTTTAAAATAATCTCATGATAAAGAAAATATTCTTTACACTAATTATGCTAAGTTTTTTTACAAAAGTTACTAGTGATGTTCCAAAAGATGCGTATAGTTACAAGTTTAATGGAATTGACGGTGATATAATCAAATTAAAGGAATTTAAAAATAAAGTAATTGTGGTCGTTAACGTAGCAAGTAGATGTGGATACACTCCACAGTATGAGGGTCTTCAAAAACTTTGGTCAAATTACAAAGAAAAAGACTTAGTTGTAATAGGTGTACCAACTAACAACTTTAAACAGGAACCAGGAACAAACAATGAGATTAAAGATTTTTGCGAAACTTACTTTGGAGTAAATTTCCCAATGACTGAAAAAATCGACGTAATTGGTAAAAATGCTCACCCATTTTATAAATGGGCCAAAGATACTTATGGCATTGGAGCTATACCAAAATGGAATTTTCATAAAATTATAATTGGAAAAAATGGAAAAATTGTAGATACCTTTGCCTCTTTCACTAAACCCAGTTCAAAAAAATTTTTAGATCTAATTAAATCAGAAATTAAAAGTTAAACGACAAGCCGTCGAAAGCTGGTATTACATTTTTAGGTAATTTTTTTTTTAAAACTTCATAATCTAAGTCAGAGTGCAAATTAGTTAAGATAGTTTTCTTTGGTTTAACTATTTTTGCTAAATTTAAAGCATCTGCGTAATTGAAATGTGAAGGATGTTTTTCAATTTTTAAACAATCAATAATTAAATAATCTAGTTTGTAAAGATGTTTAAGAGAAGATTTTGGTATTTTATTACAGTCACTAATATAAGCTATCCTATCAAATAAATAACCAGTAGCCGTAATCATCCCATGAATCACATCAAATGCTTTTATATTTAAAACTTTTTTTTCTATCTTAATTTTAAAATCATTTTTAACAATTTTAGCAGTCATAATTGGCTTGTAACCAAATCTAGGTTTAAAACAAAATAAATATTTACTTACTAATGATGTAATGGTTCTTTTGCTTCCATATATTGGAATTCTCTTTTTATTTTTCCAAAAAAAAGGTCGCATTTCAAAAATGCCTGAAGTTTGATCAGAATGATCATGAGTATACATTATGGCATCCAAAGTCTTAATTTTGTTTTTTAAAAATTGATTTTTTATATCTGGGGAAGTATCAATTAAAATTGATAGACCTTTATAATATAAATGAGCACAACATCTAGTTCTTAAATTTTTTTTATTGTTTTTAAGTTTACCTCGATAACCTGTAATCCAAGGACTTCCTAGTGAACTTCCACAACCTAATATAGTAAATTTATTTTTCAACTTAAATTACCAAATAGTTTGAAAAAATTTTCAGAAGTAGAATTTGAAAGATTTTCAAAAGATGTTTTTTTTAATTCTGATAGAAATCTAACTGTGTGTATTAAGTAACTAGGCTCATTAGATTTACCACGTAATGGTTCTGGCGCTAAATAAGGTGAGTCAGTTTCAACCAGCAATCTATCAATTGGAATTTGTTTAAAAGTATTAGCTAATTCATTGGATTTCTTAAAAGTTATAACGCCACTTGCAGAGATATAAGCTCCCAGGTCAAGTAGATTAAAAGCAAAATCTTTAGACCCTGTAAAACAATGTATCAAAATCTTAAGATCATCTGATTTAGCGGCGTCTTTTAAAATTTCTAATGTTTCTTTCTCAGCAGATCTAGTATGAACTATAATTGGTAAATTACTTTTTTTAGAAGCCTCAATATGTTCTAAAAATAATTTTATTTGATCCTTTTTTTCTGAATGATTGTAATAAAAATCTAATCCGCTTTCTCCTATACCAATAATTTTTTTATTAACTTTAATTTTTTTTAGAATCTCCTCAAAGTTTATAGTTTTATGATTTTTTGCTTCATGGGGATGAATTCCATAGGAACCATAAACACATTTATAATTATTTATAATATTTAAAATATTATCAAAACTTTTATCCTCTGTAGATATAGTTAACATGTAACGAATACCATCTTTATTCGCACGGTTAATTGTATCATCTAATGACGAAGACATTGGTTCATAAGTAAGATGACAGTGAGAATCAATTATCATTTTTCAATTTTTTTAAACAATATTTCTAAATTCTTTAACTCTTTATTATGGTCAAATAAATTTGAGTCAATAATACTATTAAGTGAAATCATACTTTTTTCCACATTCATTGAATCTAAAACTTTGTTTGTAGCTATTGGAATAATTGGATTCAATAAAATGCTCAGATTTTTGATTTGTTCAGAAACTGTAAACAAAATAGCGTTCATTCTTTCTGGATCTTTTTTTTTTACAGCCCAGGGTTCTAAATCATTAAAATATTTATTTGTAGCAAAAGAAAAACCTACTACTTTTTTTATATATTCATTAAGATTTTGATTGTTCATTAAATTGACTAAATTTTTAACACTTTCTTTTAAATCATTTATGAGCTTATTGTCTTCTTTCTGCAATTTTTTTGGCTTAGGAATTTTATTATGACAATTTTTTTTTAAAAAAGATAATACCCTTTGACATAAGTTTCCATAATTATTTGCGAGATCGTTATTTATACAATTTTTTAAATTTTCCATTGAAATATTTCCATCATTTCCCAGAGAGACTTCTTTCATCAAGTAATATCTAAGTTGATCTATCCCGTAATTATCTATTATTTCAATAGGGTCCAAAATATTTCCTATTGATTTTGACATTTTTCTATCATCAGACAGAATCCAACCATGACTAAAAATTTTTTTTGGTAAAGGTATTTTTGCAGCTAATAAAAAGGCTGGCCAGTAAATTGCATGAAATCTTAATATATCTTTTCCTATAATATGTATATCTGCGGGCCAATATTTTTTATAATTTAAACTGTTTGTATCTGAAAAATTTAAAGCACTTAAATAATTAGTTAAAGCATCAAGCCACACGTAGATTATATGTTTTTTATTTTTTGGTACTGGAATTCCCCATGAAAAAGATGTTCTGCTTACTGACAAATCTTTTAATCCTTTTTCTACAAATCTAATTACTTCATTTCTTCTTGAAGCTGGCATAATAAAATCTTTGTTATTTTTATAATGATCAAGTAATTTTTTAGACCATGATGAAAGTTTGAAGAAGAAAGAATCCTCCTCGACCCAATCAACTTTAGATCCAGAACTTTTTGAAACTTTTTTACCGTTTAATTCTTCAATCTCATCTTCGTCATAATAAGCTTCGTCAGAAATTGAATACCAACCTGAATATTTATCTAAATAAATATCTCCGGACTCTACAAGTCTCTGCCATATATTTTCTACAGACTTATAATGCCTTTTTTCAGTCGTTCTTATAAAATCATTGTTTGTTAAATTTAATATTTTGGTTAATTCTTTAAATTTTTTGGATAATTCGTCACAAAATTCAATAGGAGTTTTATTGTTTTTTTCAGCTTCTCTTTGAATTTTTAAACCATGTTCATCAGTACCGGTAAGAAATAAAACATCATATCCCTCTAACTTCTTAAACCTTGCAAATATATCTGAAATTATGCTTGAGTATGCATGACCCATATGTGGTTTTCCAGATGGGTAATAAATTGGAGTAGTTATATAAAAACTTTTAGTCATTGAACAAATTATTATTAATTATTTGAGATAAAGTTTTTTGATTCACAGTATTGTTAATAAATTTATTTATATTCGTTAAAACAAAAATTCTTTTATCTGAAATTTGTTCAATTTTATAGTTGTTTTCTTTTTTTAAATTAGAGAAATATAATTCTGTGTAAAATAATAACAATTTAATATAATTCGAGTTCTTTTCTTTTTTGTAAAGATTTAAAATTATTTCCATATTTTCTAAAAAATTTTCGTTTAAATTTAATTTTTTTTGGCTACATATCTCATTATAAATCAAAAAATTCCCGGGAGTTATATTGAGTGACTCATAATCAATTAAGACCTTTTGTTTTCTATGATTTATTAAGTTTTTTATAATCTTAATTCTAGAAATATCATTAAGAAAGATCTTTATTTCAATAGATCTTGAATAGATAGTTCTAATTAGACCTTTAGTTTTATTATTAATCAAAATAAAATGGTCTTTTGTTTTTGGCTCCTCAATAATTTTTAATAAAGCATTTAAACTGTTATTATTAAACAATTCTATATCATCAAAAATTATGAATCTTTTATTACTGGATAAAGATGACTTATATATTTTAGATTTTAGATGACGTATATCATCAACTTTTATATTATTGTTCAAGCTACCAGATAGATAAATTATACTTGGATGCAAATTTTCCTTATTCAAATTATAAAATTTTGAATTTTCACTTAATCTTTTATTTTCTATATCATAATTATCCTTGTCGAAAAGATAACTTAAAAAGTGATTTACAAGTGTAAATTTACCAATTCCTTTTTTTCCACTTAACATTAATACTTTGGGTAAATTATCTGAGTTAAATAACGTAACTAAATTATTGAAATGCTTATCTAATTGAAAAAGAATAAGAGAATTTTTTGGATTATCGATCTGATAGTTATGCATTTATTCTAAGAAGTTTACAAACAATATTATATATTTTTTTCTCTAATTCTTTGTCATTATTTGAAGAATCCAGTACATGGTAATTTTTTTTGTTTTTTGCTATTTTCAAAAATGAACTTTGCACTCTTTTATAAAATAGTTTTGAGAAATTATCATACCTATTTTTTGTCTTTCTTTTTTTTAATCTTAAACTTGAGCTTTTGTTAGATACTTTCAAAACAAACGTAATATTAGGTTTTATTCCCTGTAGAATAAATTTATGAATTTGATCAATAAATCTTCTATTAACTTTCTTGCCATAAACCTGATAAGCAAGAGTAGAGTCAACAAATCTGTCGCATATTATTATTCGTTTTTTTTTTAAATTTGGTAAAATCTTATTTGTTATATGCTCATTTCTTGCAGCTAAATATAAAAGCGTGTCTGTATATTTGTTAAATTTTTCTTTATTATCTTTATTGAAATAATCTTTTAAGATAAGAGATCTAATTAGTTCGGAGCTTTTGGTGCCACCTGGCTCTCTAGTAAGTATAACATTTAACTTTTTTCTTTTTAAGTTTTGAAATAATTTTTTACTTTGATATGATTTACCACACCCTTCAACGCCTTCAAAAACTATAAAAAACGGTTTTTTTTTATACATCACCCCAAATCAAATAATTTATTGATGTAAATAAACTTTTGAAAAAATTTACTTTTGAAATATTTTCAAAAGAAAAAACAGGTATTGTTTTTATTAATTCATCCTTGTTAAAAACGTTTAGCGTTGCTACTTTATCACCTTCTAAAATTGGAGCTTTGATAGGCCCATCATACTCTAAAGTAATTTTTAGATTTCTAATATCTTTTTTATTTAATGTAATGTAAAAATCTTCTTTGGTTATAGCTTTAATTTTATTTTTTTTCCCCAACCATGTGTCAAGTTCAAAGAATGTTTCTTCTTTTTTTGATATTTCGTATGTATTGGTATTTCTAAAACCCCAATTCAATAATTTAAGAGAGTCTGTACTTCTTAAATTTTTATTAGGAAACCCTGATACAACAGCAATTATTCTTCTAGTATCTTTTTTCATTGAACTTGCTAAAGAATATTTTTCTACTGCAAGGTATCCAGTCTTAATTCCGTCAACTCCAACTTTTTTATATAATAAAGGGTTTCTATTTCCTTGCTTGATAGGATCACCTCCAGTTCTATCCCAAGTAAAATTTTTTTCTCCATACAGAGAATAAAATTCAGGATAGTTTGCTATTAAATATTTAGACATTATTGCAATGTCTCTGACTGTGGAATAATTATCAGGATCATTTATTCCCGATGAATTTGAGAAATTAGTTGATAACATACCTATTTCCTCAGCCTTTTCATTCATCATATCAGCAAAATTTTCCTCTGAGCCAGCAATACCTTCTGCAAGAGCAACGCATGCATCATTTCCTGAAGCTATAATTATTCCTTTTAATAAATCTTCCACAGATACCTCATCGTTAACCATAATAAACATTGAAGAATAACCACTTTGTGAAAGTCGCCAAGCATTTTCAGAAACTACAAATTTATCATCTAAAGATAACTGATTTTTTTTTAATAAATCAAAAACCACTATAGTTGTCATTATTTTTGTCATTGATGCAGGATAAATCTGAGTGTCTGCATCAAATTCATAAAGTATTTTATCTGAATGGTAATCTACAAGTATCGCTGTTCTTGCATTTATATTTGGATTGGCAGTTACGTGGGTAAAGTAACCAAGTAGTAGTATTATTATAATTTTTATTTTAATCATTTATATCTAAATCTAATTCTTCAAATCCAAAATTTTTAAGAAGAATGTAATCATTTTTCACTAAATTAATAGAGTAATATGGACCCGATAACAGGCTAAATTTATTTGTTTTATTTGATTTTATAAACAATTTTTTTTGATCAAAACCAGTTAGATCTTGCATGATTCTTTTTTTTAAAGATTTAGCAGAATTATCTGAGTAGAATTCTGCTATAACTATATAAATTTTTTTCTTAACTTTCTTTTTTTTTACATTTGTTAAATTTTGAATTTTTACTTTTTCAACAGGTGCATTTGAAGATACTTTTTTTTCTTCCTGGTAAATTTTTGTCTTTTTGGCAACAAAAGATTTATTCTTTTTTATTTCATAAATTTCTACAAAAGGTGTCTTAAAATCTAAGTTAAGTTTTTTTGCAACAGATTCAGTTATAAGCACTTTATAAAAATCAGGATATTTAATTTTCTTTTTATTTTTTAAGGTTATATAATTATTTGTTATCGGATTTATAATCTTTATAATACTTCCTTGCCTAATTTTATTGTGAGCAACTTCTAGATTGTTATTATCAAATTTATATTTTATTAACTTACTATTAAAATCTTCATCTTTATAAATATAAGCAAAACCTTTTGAGTTAAAAGGAATTTTTTGTGTTTTTCCTAAATTTTGGGCACATCCAGTTATAAGTAAAAAAATTATTAAAATATTAAATTTCATTTTTTAAATTTTCTTTTAATGTGCAAACAGCTAAAGCAAACCTTAGTGATCTATTCCAATGTAAAATTTTTTCATAATTGTTAAATACTAAATATGCTGGTGTATATGTTTTTGCTCCAGGTATTATATCTTTGTCAGGCGTTATAACCGCTGCTAACAAATTTTGATCAACATCTAAATTTTTTGTATCGTCAATATATTGAATAAAAAATTTTACTTTTTTTTTATTCTTTAATTTTTTTGCTGAAGAATTTAAATATTTTACGGGTATTTTGTTGTTGAGCTTAACTTTTATAAAACACGGTGAATTTTTTTTCCAACCTATTTTATTTAGATAATTTGCAGCTGATGCAAATGAGTCTTCAATATTTTTAAGTTCAATAGTCTTATTATTATTATAGTCAATTGCATAATTTTTAATTGTTCTAGGCATAAATTGAAAATTCCCAAAAGCTCCGGCCCACGATCCAAATAAGATATCTTTTTTAATTATATTTTTATCGACTAAATTCAATAAAATTAATAATTCCTCTGAAAAAAATTCTCTTCTTCTTTTATCATAACTTAGAGTTGCCAATGATGAAACAATATCCATTTTACCTAAATATTTTCCATAATTTGTTTCAATTCCCATTAAAGATAGAAGCAATTCTTTTTCTACTAAAAAATCTTTCTCCACTTTATCAATAATTATTTTTTCTTTTTTGTACAAAGATATTCCTTTATTCATTCTTTTTTTATTCGCCCTTTTTTTTATGTACGTGAAAGTATCTTCATAAAATTCAGGTTGGTATCTATCATATTCTATTACCTTAGGTAAAAATTTAGCATTAGATAAAACATCATTAACTACTCTTGCGGATATTCCTGAATCAATCGCTCTCTCTTTAAAAGTTAACAACCATGATTCAAATTTAATATTTTCAGCAAATAATTTTACTGGAAAATTTAATAATATTATAAGAATGTAAATACTTATTAAGTTTTTATGCATTTTTTTGAATATCATAAATAAAGTGTATTAACTAGTATTTGAAATTAACTATATGCTCATTGTTATTTTGCTCTATTGATAGTAATAAAGGTTAACAAATTAGTTATGGAGAGGTGGCTGAGCGGTTGAAAGCACTGGTCTTGAAAACCAGCAACGGGGCAACTCGTTCGTGGGTTCGAATCCCACCCTCTCCGCCATTAAA
>MDSZ01096831.1_pt1 | contig 18827 bp, 11 predicted proteins | sample 811201 | NCBI WGS metagenome assembly MDSZ01 (sample SAMN05326647, study PRJNA326480) | marine metagenome | isolation source: seawater | place: Indian Ocean: North | collected 2010
AAAATTCATCTATTTCACACAACTTAGCTAATAATGAACTTATAAACAAAGAAGTATTAGATAATGATAACCTAAGATGGATGGTGTTTAAAGTTAAACAACGTTGTCAAACAGATTACTACGATCTAATAGTTGATCAAGCAAACGAATCTACCAGACAAATTGAACAGAAAACTACTAAATTAAATGAGTATAAATTTGGTTTCAATTGGCCTTATGATTACTTATCTTTTGTTGAACTAATTAAAATGGATGTAGACATATTACTTAAGTGATATAAATAATGGCGAAATTTTTAGATAAAAAAGAACAAGTTATAGATTTTCAACTAACTCCTTATGGTAAACACCGCCTTTCTGTTGGTCAACTCAAACCAGCATATTACGCTTTTTTTGATACAGGAGTGACATACGATAGTGAATACGCAGGATTTAGTGAAGTACAAACAAAAATTCACGAAAGAATTAAAACAGAAACACAGTTCTTAGAAGGGGTACTACTTTTTGAAGAAATAGAAAATAGTGCCCCCTTAAGTCAGTATAGAGGCCACGATCGTGGCGTTCGAACTATTGAAATTATTAGTGGAACTTATGTCGGTGTGACTGGAACTGTGAATGAAACAGGGGGTGCTTTTACGGGCGAAAGCCTTTACGGTTATGTTGCTAACAAATACGAATACATCATCAGGTTTCTTTCTGCAAGAATACGAGGCGGTGGTTTAACCGGTCGTGAAGCTATTAAACCTTATTCTACTGAAGATTTAGGTGCTCAATTAGCCGACCTTGGCCTAGTAAAAATTACAGGTGGAGATTCGACATCATTGTTCGATTTAGACATTGTGCCACAACAAATTGTTCCAAAGCCCGATATTCTATCATTTGAATCTTCTATTGGAGATGCCAAATTTGAAGGCGAAAATACACAAACAGCCCCAGCATGGAAGCTGCTAAGTTGTCAAGGCGAAATCACAAAAGTGCAAGAAAGAGACACCTCTAAATATGATTTTTCTATTGCTGAGTTTGACAATGAAGTTAAAGAATTTAATATTCCTCAAATTGATATTAAGGCTTCATACACGCTAGAAATTAGTTCCCCATCATCTATTTTAACAGAAGAAATGCCATCGGATTTTTTAAACGAAACATCGCCATTTGCGGACGGGAATACAATTAAATTAATTAAAGAAGATGTAGTGGTGTATGCTGAAGAAATGAATACAGAACTTTTAACTGAAAATTTTGAAGTTGAAGTATTTGAAATGCTCGAAGACGTAGGCTTAACTGTCCAGGCAGAGGGTACTATACTAGCGGCTGACCAACCAACACAATTAGAAGAAGGCGATACATTAACAATCAGTGACGGCATCACTACAACTATTTTTGAGATTATAGCCGATACTGCTGCTGGTAAAACTAAAGCTCTTGGCTTTGATTCAGGTAGAGTTGGTGTTGTAAAGTCTAGTAACTACAAAATTAGCGGCGCCGGCAGCAACCGAAAAGGCACCATTTTGAATCTTATATCAGCTATTAATCAAGATACAGGCGAAAGGGATTTAGGGTACCCTACACCATCTAATCAAGGAACCACCGCCGGCTTCCCTTTTTCTGGCGGTTATCTATCGAACAACGGTAGATGCTCAAGTCGTTTCCACGATCTAGGTCCTTGTTATGTTGGTCGCCATAATTTAAAAGTGAACATACCTGAATCCTCAATAACTGGTGTAAGGTTTCACGCGTTTTCTAGTGGTCCATATGAAATTAACATAACAAATAATAACACTAATATTGGAAACCCCAATGCAACCATGACGGCCGCGGCTAGTTCTGGTGATATTACCACTCGTTTGGTACCAAGCGGCTTCACGGGTGGCTATACTGTCAAGGGTACACAACTTAAAAGAAAATATTTTTCTCAAACAGCAGAACAGGTTGTTGATGGTTTTATGATGGCGGCAACTGAGGGCGAGATTAAAAAATCAGATTTAACAGAAGATTCTGTAGAATATTACTTTCAAGTATTAACAGATAAGCTTGTAGATGGTAAAATAGCCTGTAGTTGTGCAAATACGTTTAATAGAGATTCATATTACATAGATGTTGATTTTGATTGCCTAGAGGATGATAAAAATATGGTTTTTTCCGATATATATGGTTCAGCTACATCGCCAGAAATATGCGAACCAATTTTGTCTGGAGATGGTGCTGGACTATCAGATTTAGCTCCTGAAGAAGATTTTTGTGAGGACGAGTAATGAGTGGTGTTAGATTAACTGGAAATAGTGAAGTTTTATATGGCTCAAAAATGCCAAACGTTATTATTAACAACATAACAGTTGATTATGATAATGGAGTTGAAGATGTTGACTCTGATGCCAGAATTACAGTTAATTTAAGTGTAAGATTTACGAAGCCTCCTGGTATGCAGTATAAAACTGTAGTAGACCTTTTTCGCTATAGAGAATTAAAAGATTTACATCTACATGTTTATTTAACTTATGCTGATTATGTATACGAAGATTTAACAGTAAATTCATTTGACATTGGCGAATGGTTAATTACAGGAAAAAATGAAAGTTCTGAGTTATACCGCGAGCGCTGTTATCTTGAAATTCCATTTGGTACATTAGCTAAAAATTACTCAGGATTTACAAATGAATATGAATCTGCTGTCACAATTGTATCTACTTTTGATGAAAAGGGCAACGAAGTTATTGAAATCAGCAATATTACAAAAGAATTCTTTTATGATTCTTATGTTGATTCCGCATCTTTAAGTGACAGAGAATATCCTCCACCACCCTACATTAGTATTGTGCAAAATCTAACTTTACTTGCTTTCGTTGGCCCTAGCAGTGAAACAATTTTGGAAAACAGATTTAATGAAGGAGATGACACACTTTCAAGTGTAATTGCAAATAAATTTTTTGGAGATATAACATATCACAAAATATTAGAAAAAGGTAAAACAAGCAATAAATTTTATCAACACTATACATTGCCGGATGGGTCTCCTTATTATGGTGATGTTTTGCAATCTATAAATGGTAAAATTTACTCAACTGACGATTTTTCTTTTAATGATATAAAAATTAGAACTGAAAATGTTATAAAAGATTATGAGCTAACCAGAACTTCTGATGCTATTCTGGACAACAACATAAAAGGTCTAGAAGCTATCATTAACAGTTCAACAACAAGATCAGCTGTTCTGGGAGAAATGGCTAATTATAGGTCTGTTTATCCTAATAAAGATAGCGCCACTTTATCAGGTGAGTTTTACAATAAATTTGTTGTTTTATTTTCAGAATTAATTCAATCAGTCGAAAGTCAAAAACAACTAACTGCGCAGTTATACTATGATTCACTTGTAACTGATAAAAGATTTTCATTATATCGAGCACCTTATAGACCGCCTAGATTGGACGGTACTTATGACGGAATCAGGGCCGGCACCGCCGCACGGGGAACCCCGGAAGGTCCATCAAATGCGTTTATTCCAAAGGCCTGGTTTCATAATAGCCGCCATGCTGTATTACAGCCGCCCTTGGACGGAAGCGTTAGTGAAGCTGCGTTTAAAGCCCTTTATGGTAATATAGGCTCTGACATAGATATGCTAGCACTTCAAGAAGGAATTTCAAGCCAATTCGGCCTTGATGAACTGAAGCGAGAAATACAAAACAGTTTTGAAGAGGCTGGCTACTCAGACATATTGGCGAGCGAAATGGCAGCAAGAGAAATAGATTATATTTATGCATCTGGAAACGCTGGTGGTAGCTCTACCGCTGCCACGTACAGCTCGACGGAGCAGGAGCTGTTAAACCCCACTCTTAACGGTGGTGATTATTTAGAATTAAAATCTGGAGATATTAAAGTTGTTAGCAGTGGAATGTTTTGTTTTGATTATGAAAAAGCGGTCAGGACTCATTCTAAAATTTCTCAAGTTTTTAATATAAAAAAATTACAAATTTATTTTAGACTAAACGTACCTTATGAAGAATTTTATGTTGATAAAGTAGAACTAAGCAGAAAGGAATATCGTCTTGGCGACCTTAGTGACTTCACGGCGAACTCTGAAAAATATATCGAGCCAATGATTGTATTAAGAATGGCTACTCCCACTGTGGTAGCTAGCTCTGGTGTGGCACCGACTTCTGACGCTGGTTACATTGATTATCCAAAGCCTTTAAGTAATGAAATATATTATTTAGGAGGCTCAGCGGGTGAAGGTGGAAGAGCCACAGAATTTTATTTAGATAGGCTCAGATATTTTTTACCAGGGATATTTCTTAGCCCCGAGGAAGCTAGCTCTACACAGCCGGACTTTCACTCATACTTGGAGCATTTTAATTTTGATTTACCCACATCAGATAGAAGCAGAAGACTTGATGGTATGCACAGTCTTGATGATTATGTCGACACCGGAATTGGAACTTTTACCAGTGAAAGAACTTATGATGGGTATCGTTTAATGGCTTTCCGATACAGTGACATAATGGACGACGATGTGGCTTATTACAACACTGTGGTTGGTTCTGCGGATAGACCAGACCGCATTGAAGGCCTTGAAGCATCAAATTTTAGGAATGACCCAACAACACATTATAAAATAAAAGTAACATGTAAAGATTTGACGCAATTAACGTTTCAAAGACTTCTTAATATAGTTTTGCCAGCCTATAATGATTTTATAGCATATGCCTCAGAAGCGGCCGAAATTTGTAACTTTAACAATTTGAATAATACTTTTAATACATTTTTTATTGAAAAAATAAATGAAAAATATCCTGAAAAACCATGGGTGAAAGCTGCTTATGTGGCTAATGCTTTATCTGAAATATTATTTGACGATGTAACAATCTCACAAGAAATTTTTGATACACGTGTTTTAGAGGCAATTATGAAAATTTCTCCCGAAAACGGTAATCTTTTTCAAGTGCAAGAATTTGCCAGAGAATTTAATGGAATCATGCAACATTTTTATCCAGCATCGGGTATAGAAGAACTGATGACCGGCCCGGGCGCCACGGACCCAACGCCATATAAACAACTTACTACTCTTGGCTCTACCTCAATTAGTACAAAAACATTTTATAATGAAATTCCGATTACAAGTCCAATTTCTGGCGACATAATGCCATCTGAAACAATCGATACAGCGCTCATTCGTCCCCCGCCAGCTTTACCTGTTATTAGAGAATTTGCCGGTAATACTGGGATCACGGCAGAGGGGTACACAAGCTCTGAATTTGCATCTACTAGTTATTCGGACACTGCGCTTGAAGATGCGGAGTTTTCTTTTGACTATTTCGGCGCCGGCACCGCGTGGAGAAATATTGAGCCTATACACGATCGCGGGCACGAGTCCGGGTTTACGGCCTTCGGCGGTGGTGAACAAGGAAATTTAATTGAAAAAGCATATGAAAAAATTATGTGGCCGCTTACTGTTGATGATCCGAGATTTCATTTTTATTACTCCCGTTATCGGGATGGCCGGGCAGTCGCACCGCGTCATGGAGGTAATCTAAGTGAAGAAACCGACATGCTGACAAGAGCAAATGTGCTCGATCGTCTCGCAGATCCTCCACGTGGGACAGATTTTAGTTATGTAGTAGAACAAATTGAGAACGGTATGACCGGTTTCAACGCAAACATGATGCAGTTCTTTATTGGAATTATTTGCCGCTCTAGTACTATAGACTGCGAACTAAACGGCGGTGGAACTCAAGCTAAGCGCCGAGCCGCAAACGGCAATCGCCCCGCCCGTCGAGAATTTAGAACATTAAGTCAAATTTATGATTTAATACTTTTGTATTATAAGGAAGCCAACCGCCGCTTCGAAACCGGAGATACAGCGTGCTATAACCCTAATTATAGGTTATTAAGATCAGCGTACGTAAGAGACGGGAACAGAGCAGCTTTTGTAGGTTCAGAAGACGGCACTCATTACGGCAGCTATACATCTTGGTATAATTGTATCGAAGACATTAATACACGTGCACGAAACACATTAGCAATGTTAGCTATTATTGTTAGAGCAGAAGCACAAGGCCAAAACATATTAGATGTTGGTACTAGATGGGATCATTATTATATGAGTAACAGCTCACGAATAGCCGTCCAGAATTATCAGGATTTGCTGTACAGTGACGGCGATACCACGGCCGATCGTATAAATATGTCAACAAATTTAGGAATACATGCAATGGTCCATCCTGAATACCCTGTTGGTGATATTAATAGAATAGCAAGCGAATACGACAATTTATATCCTGACTCCTCACATCTTGACATGAGGGACACGTACAACTTTTCAGCTAGTAGTCTACGATACCAATATTGGTATTTTTTCATGGACGAGTAAAAAATTTATAATTAAATTTTAAAATACAATTAATTATTACAGGCAATAAGAAAAACATATGGCATACCACGGAAATTCATCAGGGACAACAAATACTGGCGCAACCAGATATAATGTTGGTGACGATACTGGTCTCCCGTCCAAAACAAAAGCAGTCCGCTCAATAACTAAAAATGGTGTTGTAAATATTTTTTCCGACTCTAACTCTTCCACAATAGAAGCTCTTAGTGAGCTTAAAATAAATGGTTATTCAAGAGAATTTGTTGGAAATTTGATTCTTGAAGATAAATGCAACGAGGTGATGAATGCACTTGGTTTTTCTACAGCAGAAACAATGGAATTGTCGCCAGGATTAGATAGTTTAAAAAACTTTTCTTTAATTGGTTCAGAAAATGAAGATCAAACAATACAAAATCAGAAAATTCTTGATCCTAATTTAGATAAACTAACTCCTGTCGCTCAAACTACTGTCGATAAGTTTAAAAGTGAAAGTGATTCTTTTTATGATCTTGATGATGAAAAATCTTTAAATGTTAAAAATATTATGAAAAAAGAAAAATTACGTAAAAACCCTGACAAATCAAAAGTAATATTAGCTAAACGTTTAGCTGAACGTAGCAGACTGTCGCGAAATAAAATGATTGGGGCAAATCCACAAAGGTTTATTAAAGCAAAATGACTTATTCTGAATCAGGACTTGGCCAGGGCGCTGGCTCGCGCGCCATTGACGCGACCGACACCGGACACGTGTCGACACACACAAGTATAATATCACAAATGATATCAGCACGTTCCGACTATAGACAGCTTAATGCAGGAGCAACCGACCCGGCCTTAGACAATTTTAGCAATACTTTGTCCCCCGCATCGCTCCAACTCCAAGGCGGTCTTCCACTAACCGGAATTGGGTACATTGATCCCTATCCATTTTATTTACAACTTCTGACGAATCAACATCAAGGCAGTACAAATGAAACTATATATGCAGCGTATACCGGAATGCAAGCAGCATCGCCAAGTACAGCAGGCACGGTTCATAATTCTTTATTGTTTCCAAATATTAGGTTCTTCAACAACACCTTTCGCGGTGGAGACAGCAGCATCTACTCAACTTTATTAAACGTTGCCGGCACCCCTTACGCAAATGGCATTCTTACTGCCTTGGATGTTGATTATGTAAGAATGTGCAATGTAGCAATACCTCTATATTTGCCAGGAAAACCAACAGCCGACTTTGTTATGGATCAGGCCACTTATAACGGTTTTTTAAATTATGATCACGGCTTCGGTTTTGGTTTTCAACGCAGAATTTATGGTTACGAACATGGAACTGCCGGCGGCAATGATATAGTTAAAGGCAAGGCATATGAACTTCAGCCCGTCGACAGCCAAAATGTATCAGATCCAGAACTCCAGTCACAAGTAGTTTGTGATTATCAAATGGAAGAAATATTTGATTTTTGGGAATCTGGTAAATTCATCGCCGCACCATATCGGATTGTATATTTCTATACCAACAGTTATGCTCAAAAGAGAGATGAAGGCGAATTGTACGCTGGGGAAAGGCCGCTAATGGAAGTACCTGCGAATAGTGGTATGGGTATTGCGAAGATCGACAATTTACCCTTTTGGGCCCAAGAAGAAAGTAATTTGGGAATTAATGACCTTTCTCCAATTGCGCCGGATGATACTCCAGCGGTCACTGTACACTCCAAACACCGGCCCTATTCTATACTTGATAATTCGGACTCAACATCGCTTAATAGTGGACTTGGCGTAACTGGAGCCCCATTTAGAAATCAAATTATAACTAGCTATGACACCGTTACTGGAAATGGGATAATGATAAATTTAAAAAATAGATTTAAAACGCGCGGCGGCGAAATGCATAGAAGCTCAGAATGGCTTACAGCTAGGGTCAACCAACTTCAAACTGCTTATGTGGACTCATTAATAGATATTCCTAAAGAATATAGAGTTAAAAGACAACCAGCTAATTCATTTTCGTTTGCAAATATGTCTGCAATTGGTCGTGATGAAACAGCCTCGTCTACAAACACACCCATGTCCACTGGAGCAAGCATGCCCATGGGAACTTCTGGTGGCTCTTCTGGATATGGCGGAGGAGGTTACTAGTGTCAGAGTCAGAAGCAACCACATCAAGAACTAATTTTACCAACATTACCCAAACAGAGGATACAGCATGCTTTTTATCCGCAGATGTTTTAGGTATGAATGACATAAATTCTGGACCTGATTTGCTAAGAAGGGTGGTGGGCAATTACTACAGTCATTATGTAGAAGTCTATCCGCAAAGTCCGGGCTGGATTGATGGAGTTATCGACAGAGATGTGGCTCCTTCCTTTGCAGGACCGCAGTATATGACTGCGAAAAGTGATGTTAGGCATCGATATCCAGGAGCTTCTGATTCCAATAAAGTTAGAAGGTTTAAGACTAACTCGAAATATATCAAATATGTAGAAATAAATCCATTTCGAGTTAGTGTAATAAATAATAATGTTGCCACACCAAACATAAAAATACCGTTTAGAGCATCCTCTAACACCGATGACAGCGCTGTTCGAGGTGACGAACACTGGTATACTTTGTTCGCAGGTGGTTCTTTCGGAGGGGTAGAATATCCAAACAGGCTAAACTCCGAGACAGTTTATTATGATGCTTCATTCACCCTAGCTATGCCGCATAATGATATTAAAAAAGAAAGCAACAGCGTTAAAGTAGACTATTCTTTAACATGTAATTATTATGATTATAATTACTTGGTAAAAAAGTATCAAGATTGGGCTGAAGACCTTGAATCTGAATTATTTATTCCTAATTATCATTCTATAGTAGACTATTATTTCTATAAGTCCAAAGAGGGCGCTTTGGAGTGGCGTGATGATGCATATACAGACATGCAAACCGGACACAACATAGCTAAACAAACAGTAAACGCCTATCATTTTCCCGCGGGAGATTACTGGAAAACTGTTAAAAAAGATCAATATTTTGGACTTTATTTTACTGAAAACAATGATAACGAGATATACAAACAAGATGCTAAAAGACATCAAGAAAATATATGTTTTGATCAGTTTTATTGGTCAGAAACTTTCAACATCGATCTATTTGATGATCACATCGCCGGCGCGCGCAGCTACGGTCACACAGACAAATTTAACGAGAGCACTCCTTTAGCTGATCGCGTTGCAATGTTAACGGATGACGCTCGCGGCGGTAGTGGTCTGTTCGCCGCAGCTGATAGTAGTCTTATTACTAAGTTATCAACATTTTACAACATTGAGTTAAAATTTGGAAGACATTTTAATTCAACCCACACATCTAATTACTACCCGGGACCTTTCGATGAAAGAGAGGGTGTTTTTTATGAGGACGACGTCGTCAGTGGTGAGTCGATCTCAGAACTGGATGTACTAGTCGAAAATACAACTATCTCACCAGAAACCGCTGGATATAACCAAGCCTTAAGAAAACTAATTGAAGATAATAAATCGTCTTCTAAGTTTCTACAAACTTTAATACAACTTGATGAAGGACAAATAGCTGATTTGCCTCAAACAACATTAAGTTACCAATATGCTCAGAAAAAAACGATTAACGAGGGCGCCAAAAACGTTTTCGGTACGTACGAAGCCACTAAACTAGGTTTGCCGCCGGCAAGCATATTAGAACACCCGACACAGCAAGTATCTTATAGTGCAGTAAATTTCTTAGAATTATTAACTAAAGCCTACGATAATATTGGCAATATTCAAAATGATAATTATTTGTTTATAGGCGGCGGTTACAATAAACAACAAGCGGCGCTTTACAATGACGATACAGTAAACCGAACAATCACGACTACCGGTTTAGTTCAAGTTATTGATGGTACATATGATTTATTAAACTCATATTTTAAATCTTTTGACCCACGAAGAAGCCCCAGCGCAGATGCGCTAACAACTCCAGAAACCATTTACAACAAAATATATGGACCATCACAAAAAATATCGGAGGTTTTAGCCTACAAGGTAGAAAAATACCCATTTCAGCCGACAGGAGATAGCCAAACACAAACACCAATTCAAAAATTTTGGTTTTACAACGCTATAAACGCACCTGGAACCTTTACGTTGCGAGATTCACAAGTTAAATTTAATAAAGATTACACGTATGTTGTCACTGCTTACGTAGCTGTTATAGCACACAAATACAAATACGGAGACTTTAGACTAACAAAAAAAATTGGAACTGGCAATTTGCTAGATGTAACCGATAATACTGATGAATACTGTCTTCAATTTTACGATCCTATAACAATGCAGTATGCGCCACAGCTTTTAGGAACCTCTGAAGGATCGGTAGGGGGGGAAAGTCCGCTGTATACGGTGCTTTCTAGTATGAATGAATTTGCAAACAATGAAGTCGAAGTAAGCCAATTTCAGCAGCTTATGGATTTTAATTTATATGTTGAGCCTTGCATTAAACTTATACAAGTGCCAATATATTCAAAAACAGTTAAAGTAATGGATAGCCCATCTAATTCTATTAGTGCTATACCTTTTCATTTTATCGATAATTCAAACCGTATAGGTTTTAAGGCTGATCAAGAAAGTTTTATAAAAAGACCATATCCAAACAGTATTACCGAAAAAGATCAAATTGATAAACTAAGCTATTACAACAGTAGAGAAATGTTTCCAGTTGATTCTACTAAAAATCAAATTACTGAAATGTCTCAATCGCCAGCCAGATATATAGAACTTTTTAGAATCAAAACAAAACCCAACTCTTTTCGAGATTTTAAAAATGGACTTGTTGCAACAGTAGACATGAAAATTGAAAATGATTTTTTAACTCACGCGGGTAAAATTATAGCAGATCAAATTCAAGAAAATGTAAAATATTATTATATCTTAAGATTTGTTAACGAAAATGGTTTAGCTGGTCCATTGTCGCAGATTATTCAATCTGAAATTATTAACGACGGGGGTTACACATATGCGTTATTTGAAACATTGGACTCTTCTGAATTTAACCCAAATACAATTGACAAAACTGATGTCTCATTTAAAAAGATGATGCAATTAGTTCCCAATCTTGAACAACTTTTTCTTGATACTTCTAACGTTGATTTTCAAGACTATGCAATAAATCAAATCAACAATATTACAGTCGGAAGGTCAGCAACGCAAAATATATGGGATAAAAAATTTAAAATTAGACTAACTTCTAAAAAAACTGGTAAAAAAATTGATTTAAATATAGACTACAATTTGATAAAAAGAAACCTGTCAAAATTAAGAGAAGTGGTGCCACCAACATATCCGCTATCTGCAGAAACTTTACTAAATATGCCTCAAAGCGCCACACTGAATGGCGTTCCATATGGGATACCGGACGCGGAAGGTTTTGTTGAGGGTACCGCACTACATACCTTACCGCCTGGAATTATGATAGGTGCCGATCCCTCCACCGAGACGGTATATAGTACTCACGAAGCTATAGGTGGCTCTAGTGCTGCCGAAATTGAAGAATCTGATTCTTTACCATATGATGGTTACGTAGAACATACCGATGATAGCGTTGGTGGTACTGCGACAGAATACGATCACGTAGATTACGATACAGATGGTGATGGCTCTGCCGACACAGTTTCATATGAGCCGGTCCGCGATGGAATCTGCACTGCAGATGATATAATAGCCTTTGATGAAGAGCTTGGCCTTGAAACCGGAATACACTTTCCAGGAACAATATACAATTTATTGGCTGGTGTTAGCGCTCACTTTGTAGACGGTACCGAAGCCGAATCAGACCTTTTAATGGGTGGCGGTGGTAGATCTTTTCTCAAAAGGGACATAGTCCGCGGTACATACATAACAGGAGGCGGTCATTCCCGGCCGATATATGATAGCGGTACTGGCTTGGTCCGCCCGAACGAGCGGGCCATGAACCAAGCAGTAAATAATATTGTTGATTGGTTATATGCCTATAGATATGCTGATGGCTTGTTAACATATATGGATAAGTATATAATGTTTTTATCTGGATGTTACTTGATTAGCACTATCGGCGCCGCGGCTCAAATGGAAGGCGTATATACTGTTCACAGTGCATATAATCCAGCGATGGCGCGCCCAACCGTATATACGAGATTAACAGATAGACTTTTTGTAGAGATGAAAAACAGATATAAAGATGACCCGCGACCGTTCGAACGGGCCCCAGGCCCTTATGCTCCGGATTATAGCTTAGACCAAATGGCTCTGAAGCTTGGGTTTGGCGGATTCACCGGCACCTTTGTAGAAGCCTTTGATAGTAGAGACACTATCGCAGGCATACGCCTCACCGTGATTTAATATGCTTGGAGAACAAATAAAATGGCATTTATAAAAGATAGCGATTCAATTTTAATCACTGCTACTTTAACTGAAAAAGGTAAAAAATTGGCAGCAAGAGGCAAATTTAAAGTTGCTAAATTTACCTTTGCAGACGACGAGGTTGATTATAGGTTATTCAATATTAGTGAATCTAAATTAGGGGGCTATACTCCAGCTATCAAAAATTTAAAATTGCTTGAAGCATCCAAAAACAACAAAAGTATAAATTATGGATTAAATTCATATGATTCTGGAATTTTATACTTATCTGGCGCTGAAATTGAACAACTTAACGGTATTAATTTTCATGCTTTTATAGAATATTTGCCTATTTTAGTAAAAAATACAAAAACTTCTTATTCCCCAACCGTAAGGGAAGATAAATATTATATTTCAATAAACGATGAAACTACAAAAATTTTAAACGACAACAAATCGGTTATATCTGGTTCAAGTGCAACAGAATCATTTAAGTTTTTAGAAGTTAATGATCATGATAAAATTAAAATTGTTGTTGAATCTGGCATTGATATTCCTGGTCCAAATTTATTTACTGATGATGGCACACCAATTTTAGCTGGTGATCACACAACTGAAAATAGACCGACACAAGTAAATAGAAATAAATTAATTGTGGAAAAAATGTTATTAGATAGTGATTTTTTAGTTTATGCTGATAATAGGATAATTTCGTCTATAACACCAATTCAAAAATCATCAAAATTCGAAAATTATCTTAGCGGAGAAAAAATCATCAACTTTCAAACATCTTTAAATGATGCGCCGGCTGTGTCGCTTGAGAGTGAGTTTGACTATTTCGCCACGTATTTATTAAAAGGTATACCAAATTCAATGTTTGATTTTGACGCACCTCCAGGTCTTAGCGATGATTCAACAGTAGCTAGATTTGATAGTATAAAATATTCAAATTTAGATGGCCCCAGAGGATCGGTGGTGGCGTTCAACGTTAACACAGACAATAAGATGAAAGTTAATTCCACTGGCCAAAGGGACAGTAGGTTTGATCAGTTTGGAAACATTAACAACGCATTATTTAGTGAAATACCAACAATAAAGTTCGATTATGTCGATACTACTATTTATATTGTAGGAACCACCAGTAATGCTCGCTTACAAATACCTTTAAGAATTATAAGATATGCAGGTGTATAATTTTTTAAATTTGTATTTATTTATGGTAAACTCAATTACAAAACAACTATTTATTTAAGTTAAGAGGATAATAAATGGCTTTTTTAGACAACAGTGGCGATATCATATTAGATGCCGTATTAACTGAAACTGGACGCAGAAGAATGTCCGATGGTAGATTCAGAATTGTTAAATTTGCTTTTGGTGATGATGAAATCAATTATGAGCTATATAACAAAAATCATGCTTCTGGATCGGCTTATTATGATTTAGAAATTATGCAAACACCCGTTTTTGAAGCTAGTACCGGCGAAGATGCAGAGATTAATTACGGCTTAATGAGTTTGGCTAATAATAATCTTCTTTATATGCCAACAATAAAAAGAAATCAACTTGTAAAAGATTCAACTATCCCCGTAAGTAATGTATATTATGTGGCTGTCGATGATGCAAGTACTTATGATGCTTTAGTTACTGCTTATGGCGGTATTAATGGTGGTGGTGTAAGGAGAGTTTTAAGATCTGGTAAAACCGATGGCTCTTACATTGTTTTAGAAACCGGTTTAGACACAACCGAACTTGCTCCCACTCAAACAAATAGAAACAATTTTATAAACGCCAACGGCTTAGTGGAATCTGGGTTCCAAGTTTCAGTTGATAGAAGGTTTATTTTAGGTGTACTAGGGCCTGGTGGTGGTAGTATTTTCAGTAATGGAGGCACTAATGGCGAGGCTAATATTAGTATAAACCTTGTTAACAATCCCACCACTATAAGGGATAGACAGTATAGAAATAATCGAATTGCCTCTGTCGGAGCAATAGCTAATTCTGTTTTTAGAGATTTAACTAATACGATTTCTGACACGTCGATTTCTGTAATTGCAGGTCCAAGAGGAAGTGTGACGGCGCTAGGGTTTGTACTTAAGCAACTAACCCCTGATGATTACACCAGATATGGTAAAACCGGTCAAAGTATTGTCGGTGCCGCTGGAACGTATAGGTATATTGATACCACCGTGAGAGTTGCAGGCTCCACCGGAATCACAGAACAATTAGCAATTAGAATTATTGAAAAGGAATAACGGAGTATTTAAATGCCAGTAACAAGTTTTGAACCAATTAACCCAGCTACAGATGTTAGCACGACAAGAACATTTTTGCATGAAGTCGTACCTGTGACAGGCTCTATAGTATCAGGCACATATAATGATGAAAACATTAAGAACTACACACATGGAATGTTTCAAAGTGTATATGACTATCCATATCTAAGCTCTTCAGCAAACCACATTTTTGATTTAGCAGTGGGTTATGCTGCAAATTCCCCGCTTTCATCCAGTAGCAGTATTCAAAATGCTAAAAAAATTAATATGTATAACCAATTTGCACAAACCCTTCTAGGGTTTACCGGGTCTATAAATAAAATTAGACCGTTTGAAAGCGACTTGTTATTAGATCTCACTGGTTCTATGAAAGAGTGTTTCTTTGTCAATTTTTCACGTTTGTTAACTAAAGACGAAATTAAGAAAAACACCTTTAGCCTAACAGTTGGTTCCGGTTCGTACACTCAACCATTCCCAACACGGGTAACTTTGCAGGACGCTAACGCTAGAATCAACGGGCAAGGAGTCAATAGTGCTGATGGTGGTGATTATGGAGTGTTATTTTCAAACTCCGCTGGTACGGGTGATGGTCTAGGTGTTGTGTTTTATCAAGCCGGCATAGCAGTTATCACTGCCTCTGTTTTTGGTACTATGCCAGACTTTTCAAAACATCCGACTCACGGCAATCAAACTCCACAGCAAACTCTCACTGGTTCGTCGATCACTGGGTCAATTGAAGCATTCAGAAGAAGAATCTATAACATTTCGTTTAATAATACAACAGAAATTAATTCCACTGTATATTTCTGTAGAGCACCAACAAACAAATTTAACTATAGTTCTAACCCCACATATGTCACTGGAAGTAAAATTAGAGTGAAAGAACGCGCCTCTGATCAGCCAATAGCGTATGTTACTACAGTTGGTTTATATAACGCTGCTAATGAACTTTTAGCCGTTGCTAAATTGTCTGAGCCGCTTAAGAAAACGATTGATAATGAGTTAACTATTCGCGTTAGACTGGACTATTAAAATGACTTACCGTAAATTCGGTAAAAATGATATTTTAATAAATACGCTAAAGGCAAATCCACGCAGTGAATTCTATATCTATAGTAGCAGCGTGTATTATAACAACCGCAGTCGAAACCAAGGGCAATATAATGGTGAAGCTCAAATGGTACCTGATGGCTTTGTTAATTTATATGAATATAACATAGACAAGGGTGCTAGTGGTGTAGTTTATAGTTCGTCTGACGTTACTGCATCTGGGTTTTTTACTGGCCCAGGAACAAATAAATTTATTGAACCATACATTTCAAAAGATAGCTCTCGTATAAGTTTGACTATGACTACAGCTTCACTGACTAGTGAAGAGTGGGGAACTAGATTTGATTATGGAGATAAAATAACAGGCAGCTACCCTCAATATGCCAGCATAAGAAGAACTTATTCAAGGACTGCATCATCGGCTTCCTCAACAAATTGCAATAAAGCAAATATAGACTGTAACCACAATTACACGTACATGTCTTTACGTTCAACATTAGATAATTATGGAACGCTAAGTGAACATTTTAAGGTATCAAGCAGTTATGGTAATAAAGACACACAACGTCTCAATATAATTCAAATACCATCAATATTTTATGGAAATAGAATCAAGCCTGGCACTGTTTCTTTACGATGGTATGTGACTGGTTCGCTATTATCGGAAATTACCGATAGCAGATTAAACGGAGAACTAATAGTATCTAACAGAGGCACAGCTACTGGCTCTGCTTTCTCCAAGCCTGCCTCCAAGGGCACCATTTTGTCAGACAAATCTGGTTCAGTGCAAGGTGTAATATTGTACAATGAAGGGATTATTATATTAACTGGTAACGTACCAATTTCACAAGAAAGAACGTTTGGACTAGATCATCTTAGCACCTCGCGAGCGAACAGTTCTAGATTTCCAAGGTGGCTTTATTGGGGCGCCGGCGCTAGAGATGGTGTTACAGATCAAACAGTCAGAACAGATTACAGATTCTGTTCGTTTGGTTTAAGCTTTGAAGGTGAGACATCAACCGAAACAATGACCTTGTACGCCCGGGCACCCCGCGGCCAAGTTAATTATTCTAATAACCCAACATTTACAAAATATAATCAAAGACTAGTAGAATTTACCTCATCTCACATATATCAAGAAAATAAAAATAGATTATTAAAAAATATTGTGTCTTCTAGCTATTCTGACCATGAAGAAAATTTTAGAAGACAGGTGTATATTTCTAAAGTAGGCGTTTATGATGAACAAAAAAATCTAATTGGTATCGCCACTTTGGCTGATCCTGTTTTAAAAGATGAAAATGAAGATTATGTGTTTAAGCTTAAGCTGGATATATAGTACAATAACATTATGATTTTAGGTGTAGACGTATCGACTAGTATTACTGGCTTTGCTGTAGTTGCAGATGGGCAACTTGTATATTATGACTCGATTGATTTAAGAAAACATAAAAATGTGTTTGATAAAACAATTGCAATAAAAGAAAAGATACTTGATTTATACGAAATGTATCAACTTAACAATGATGATTCCAGTTCAGCCGGCTGGGGTGATTCCAGTTATCCAATACAACATATATATGTAGAGCAACCATTTACCTTTTTTAACTCTGGCGGCTCATCTGGCAAGACTATGGCGGCGTTACAGAGATTTAATGGTATTGTGTCGTGGCTATTGTTTGAGGTGTTTGAAATACGTCCTGAGTACATCGGAGCCACGTCTGCGCGCAAACAGGTAGGCATTAAAGTGCCACGCGGACAGAAAGCGAAACAAGTAGTACTTGAACATTTGCTTGACACTGAGCCTGCTTTTAAGATAGAATACACTAAACATGGAAATCCTAAGCCGGAAAGTTATGATCGGGCTGATGCAATAGTAATTGCCAAAGCAGGATGGGAAATTGAAAATTAAAGTTTGACACTGTGAGATACACGTGTTATTATATGAAAGTATTTTTGTTAACAAATAGGAGATGTAATGAAAGTAAAAAATGGATTTAATGTGAAGGTGCATTATAGAGGTACGTTTACGGACGGTACCGAGTTTGATAATTCTAGAGTTAGAGGACAAACTTTAGACTTTGAAGTAGGTAGCCCGGGCCTGATTCGTGGATTTAATCAGGCTGTATTGGGCATGACAACCGGCGAGACCAAAACGGTCACCCTTGCCGCAGACGAAGCGTACGGTCAGGTTAATCCTGAAGCGTTTCAGAATGTTCCTAAAACTCAATTTGATGAAAATTTTGTTTTTGAAGTTGGTGGTGCTGTGATGGGTCAAGGACCTCACGGGCCTTTTAGAGCAACGATTCACAAAGTTAATGACAATGATGTTGTATTAGATTTTAATCACCCACTTGCAGGTAAGGATCTTACTTTTGAAGTTGAAGTTGTTTCTGCAGTAGCACCAGGGCAAGCAGCCAACTGGAATGCTAAAATGAAGAAAGCTGAACTTTTAGAGATCGCTCGCGGTCAGGGCCTTAATGTGAACACTCGCTCGACAAAAGCACAAATTATTGAAGCTTTAAGCGCGTAACGCTTGACTTTGATTTTGGGTCATGTTATCTTATGTGGGGAGCCGCATGAATAAGAAAGAAGCAAAGAAGATCTTAAATGAAACGCTTGGAAACTACATCGACAAAGGACATGAGTATCTTTTCACGTGTCCGTCGTGTAATCACCACAAGCGTAAATTCTCTGTTAACCTTGATAAAAATGTATTTAAATGTTGGGTTTGTGATTATCGCGGTCGTAACATTAGGCGTGTTATTCGCCG
>MDSZ01153170.1_pt1 | contig 18825 bp, 20 predicted proteins | sample 811201 | NCBI WGS metagenome assembly MDSZ01 (sample SAMN05326647, study PRJNA326480) | marine metagenome | isolation source: seawater | place: Indian Ocean: North | collected 2010
GCATGCCGATCATCGTGCTTCTGCTCTATATCGCCTTCGTCGCGACGCCGCTGTTCATTGCCGGGGTCAACGCCATTGTGGAACCTCTGGGTCTGGATCCGTTGCGCACGCGGGATTTCCCTCTGCTCTGGCGCGCCGTTCTCGCGCTGACCATCGGCTATTCGGCCTTCATTGCCGAGGTGTTTCGGGCAGGCATCCAGGCGGTCGACAAGGGACAGATCGAGGCCGCCGAAGCACTCGGCATGAACGGTTGGCTTCGCTTCCGCCTGATCATCTTCCCGCAGGCCCTGAAGACCATCCTGCCGCCCCTCGGCAATGATTTCGTCGCCCTGATCAAGGACAGCTCGCTGGTCTCGGTTCTGGGTGTCGCGGATATCACTCAGCTGGGCAAGGTCTACGCTGCCGGCTCCTTCCGGTACTTCGAGACCTACAATGTCGTCGCGCTGATCTACCTGATGATGACGATCACGCTTTCGCTGGCCCTGCGCAAATTTGAACGGGCAAAGCAGATCCAGGAGCGCTAAGGTTTTCGCCTGACCACGCCTTTCCTCCTCCCTCATCCTGAGGAGGGGGTGCAGGGGGAACGGCGTCTGCAGCGAGACGGAGACCCGCATGCGTTCCTTTGAAGAAATAGAAGCACTGGCCGCGGAGAAGAAAGGCGGACCGGCAGCACTCAATGCTCTTTTGGCAGAGCATAATGCGCCCAGGACTGCGGAAGAACTGGAGAAGGTCGGTGACGATCGCTGGCTGGCCATGTTCACCAAGTGCGTGTTCCAGGCCGGTTTCAGCTGGAAGGTGATCGACCAGAAGTGGCCGGGTTTCGAGGAAGCCTTCGAGGGGTTCGACGTTCCCCGCCTCGCCTTTCTCCCTGACGAGGCCTTTGAAGCGCTGCTCGGCGACAAACGCATCGTCCGCAACGGTGCCAAGATCCGATCTGTTCAGGAAAACGCGATTTTCCTCAAGGACCTAGCGACCGAACACGGCAGCGCAGCCGGTTTTTTCGCGCATTATCCCGTCAACGACCAGATCGGCCTGATGGAGCTGCTCAAGAAGCGCGGCAGCCGGCTTGGTGGCAACACAGGGCAAATCGCCTTGCGCTTCATGGGCAAGGAAAGTTTCGTCCTCTCCGGCGATGTGGTTAACGCCCTGATCCGCGAAAATGTCATCGAGAAGGACGCGATGTCGAAAAAAAATCTTACCGCGATTCAGGCTGCCTTTAACGAATGGAAAGCAACTTCCGGTCGTCCCCTGAACGAAATCAGCAGAATTCTGGCCTTTTCGGTCGGGACAAGTCATTAACTTCTCATTCAGCTTTTACGATTGTAAACAAAGCCTTGATTCAAAGGGAATTTTTGTTCCGTCAGCTTAACCGCTGATTTACCAAACCCGGTAACCATGACACTCGAAATTGCGTGAGGTATTGCGTCGCAATGAGTGTACTGCGTACCGGGGTGTCCTTCGCGGCACCCCGCCTATCAAATGAACCGGAAGCTGGTGCTTCCTGGCTGAACACGATCCTGAAGGGCGACTGCGTTGCCGCCCTTGAGAAACTGCCGTCCCGGTCTGTTGACCTGGTCTTCGCGGATCCGCCCTACAACCTTCAGTTGGGCGGCGATCTGCACAGGCCGGATCAGTCAAAGGTGGATGCCTGTGACGACCATTGGGACCAGTTCGAAAGTTTCGAAGCCTATGACGCTTTCACCCGGGCCTGGCTTCTGGCCGTCCGGCGGGTGATGAAGGCGGATGGCTCGCTGTATGTGATCGGCTCCTATCACAACATCTTCCGCGTCGGCGCGATCCTGCAGGATCTCGGCTTCTGGATCATGAATGACATCGTCTGGCTGAAGTCCAACCCGATGCCGAACTTCCGCGGCAAACGGTTCACCAATGCCCACGAGACCATGATCTGGGCGGTCAAATCGAAAGATGCGAAGCCGACCTTCAATTACGATGCGCTGAAGACCTTCAACGAGGATCTTCAGATGCGCTCCGACTGGCACCTGCCGCTGTGTACCGGCACCGAGAGGCTGAAGGGCAAGGACGGGCAGAAGGTGCATCCCACCCAGAAACCGGAAGCTCTGCTCTACCGCGTTCTGACGGCCTCCTCCAAACCGGGTGATGTCGTGCTCGACCCGTTCTTCGGGACCGGCACCACCGGGGCTGTCGCCAAGAAACTTGGCCGCCACTATGTCGGCGTGGAGCGTGAGCAGGACTATATCGACGCGGCCACGGCTCGTATCGAGGCCATCGAGCCTGGCGACGCTGCGTCACTGGAAATGCAGCAGGGCAAGCGGGCGCTGAAGCGCATCCCGTTCGGCACGCTTCTGGAAAGCGGTCTGCTGCAGCCGGGGACGGAACTCAGCTGCCCGAAAGGCAAGCATCTTGCCATCGTGCGCGCCGACGGCTCGCTCAAGTCCGGTGATCATACCGGCTCGATCCACAAGGTCGGTGCTCTGGTACAGGGTCAGGAAGCCTGCAATGGCTGGACCTTCTGGCACATCAACGAGGGCGGCAAGACGTCGCCAATCGACGATCTCCGCAAAGAAATCAGATCCCGCCTGTAGGCATAAGCAGGCACTCCAAAGAGAGACTTCGCGTTCCCCGCGAGATCGACTTAGCCCCGTTTCCCAGAAAAGGAGACGGGGTTTTCTTTATGGAATACGGGAACGGTACCTCGATCAGGCGCTTTTGTATTTCACGTCCGGCGCCCAGACATCCAGCCATCGCAGGATCTCGTCGGCACCGATTGGCGGCGAAAAGTAGAAACCCTGGAATAGACGGCAGCCACAGTTTTTCAGGAACTCCAGTTCCTCGCGGGTTTCAACGCCTTCCGCCAGAACGTCCAACCCCATGTTCTTGGCCATTGCCAGCATGGCGCCGGCAATTCTCTGCATCTTCGGGTTCCTGTCGAGCCCGGAAACGAACGAGCGGTCGATCTTAAGCGTCGCGACCGGTGTTTCGATCAAGGTTGCGATGGAGGAATGTCCGGTGCCGAAGTCATCGAGGGCCAGGGCGAAACCTGCCTGTTCCAGGTTACGGCACTGGGCAATCAGCTCCTGATCCGACTGATCGAAAAGGATCGATTCCAGCAGTTCCAGCTGAATGTCCCCGGGCTTCAAACCCGCGGCGGCAAGTTCGGCATGCAAGATCGCGACAAACTCCACCGACCTGAGGTTCGATGCCGTCACGTTCAACGAGAGCTTGCCTATGTCCCTGCCGGCGGATTTCCAGGCAGCAAAATGGGTGAACGCCTTGCACCGCACCTGCCGGTCGATTTCGGACATGATGTTTGCCCTGGTCGCCGTTTCCAGGAAACGGGCCGGTGGCAACACCCCTTGTTCTGCCGTCTCCCAGCGCGCGACCACCTCCAGGCCGCACACCCGACCCGTGACGATATCGATCTGCGGCTGAAAATAGGGAACGAACTGGCTGCGTTTCAGACCTTCTTCGATCTGTGAGACCAACCTGCTCGTCTCCTCGTGCCGCCGGATCATCTCCTTTGACAGCAATTTGACGGACGACCGGGTGACCTTGGCATCGTAAAGCGCGATATCGGAATTCGCGATCAGCCTGTCGGCGTTCTGCACTTCGCCCGGATGAAACAGGACCACGCCTATACTCGCGCTGACCTGGCAGCTGTGCCCGTTGTAGCGGATCGGCATGGCGATCGCATTCAAGAGGCGCAGCGCCATGGCATAGAGGCTTTCCTTGTCCGGAGGCTCAGCCAGAAACAGGGCAAACTCATCACCGCCAAGCCGTGCAGGAAGATCGTTCGGACCGCATATTGCCGACAACGCCTCGGCCGTCTGCATCAGGATCATGTCGCCCGCGGTATGACCGAAGTTGTCGTTGACCGACTTGAATTCGTCGAGGTCGATGTGAAGGAGCGCAAACACGTGCCCGGTGTCGGGCAGCTGCAACGCCTTTTCCAGACGCCGGTGCAGTGCCCCTCTGTTGGCAATCTCCGTCAGCGGATCCTGTGAGGCCTTCTTTTCCGCTTCGATCTTCGCCGCCTTCAATGCGGTTGCCATCTTCTGGCTGTCCTCCAGAAGCGTGCGCTGCGCTTCGAAGGAGTAGAAGAGATCGATGGAGAAGTCGTTCGGTTTGAAGTCGGTTTCCGTCAACCCGAAACGCTCGACGACCTGTGACAGGTGAAGACCGAAGGACAGGTCCAGAAACACCGTGTCCTCGTCCGCAGCAGCAAGGGCGAAACCGCGAAACTGTATAGGCTCACCATCCTGCGGACATGCGGAAAGGACCAGTTTCGTGCCGAGCCTTTCGCGAACACAAGCCATGGATCTGACGTTACGCGGCCGCTCAACCGTGAAGACGTCGAACAAGTTTGCTCCCGACGCTTCCGGCCCGAGGATCCGTTCAAGGGTCGGGCCCAGTCCACTGATCCGGCCGCAATTGTCCAGAACAACATGCATGGGAAAAAGCATGTCGATGGCCTTGCAGGTCAGATCGAGTTTGGATGCTGTCAAATTCCGGCCTCGGTTCTCATGGGCTTGCGTGCAGTGTCGAGGATCCGGATTTCAAAGATGTCGTGATCCGCCTGTTCCGATTTCACCGCGACCTGGTTGACCTCGATGCTCTCACCGGTCTCCTTGGCGAGACCATGCAGAAGTCCGACGACCATCGGCGCCAGTCCGTCACGATCGGAATAGTAGTGCAGAATGCAGGATCCATCGTCCTTCTGGTCGACCTCGAAGGACGGCGGCTTCAGATGTGGCATCGACAGCAGGATCCGGTCGTGCATGTCATCGAGCCCCTTCAACTGCTCGATGAAGGAATTGCCGGCAAGGCGCATCAGATTGCCGAAATGCGAGGCGCCTGCGTATTCGACCCAGTATTTTCCGAAGATGCTCAGGACGTCCGATGCAGGCAGGCCGGTAAAGCTGCAGATGGCACCGACGAGCTTGTAGGTGATGGCATCATCATAACTCGACATTCTTTCAAATTCGAGTTCCTCCAGGCCCGCGGTTTCGCAAATGCTTTGCCAGGCCTCGGGTCCGTGGTTGTCCAGAATGAAGGTGCGAATGCCTTCGTTCACCATTCCATACATGCAGACTCCTCCAGAGTTAGCATTGTGAGTATACGACTTTGCTTACGTCAGCATTAATCAGTTCCAGAAATATGTCTGTTTTTAACTGCCGTTACTGACAAACAACCACCACTTCCGCGCGAATTTTCCGACTTAATTACCCAACGTTTCTTTTTTTTCCAAATAACCCATTGAGAAAAACAACAATGAATACCTGAAACTCTTGCCGGAAGAAGGCGCATCGTTTGAGGTACCGGAAAGGCAATGCAAACCTTCGTGTCCGGCTCGGCCGCGCCTTCGGTTCGGCCCCTTGCCGGACAGACGGCTTGCAATCGCCATGCAATCCCTCCATCCTCCGCGATCAATCGAGCGTTCATGGGAGGAACGATCCGACGGTTTGAAACCGGCGCAAACGGCCGGAAGACCCGAGGCCGGCGGTCGCATCAATGAAGGACCATGTCGAGACAGTTCTGCGAACCGTGCAATCGGGATCGGCGCCTGCGCTGTCCCGGATTGCAGCCTCGTGGCGCAGATCGATCGACAAGCACGGCCTAGACCCTGCCGCCCACAAGGCGCCCCAGCGCATGGGGGACGACCAGCTTTACCGGCGGCGGGAAGAGACAGGTGCCTTCCTGAAAATCGCCACGCCGAAACTGGACCAGTTATTCGGCCTGGTCGGTCAGTCCGGCTGCACGGTTCTTCTGACCGACGCGGAGGGGGTTGTGCTTGACCAGCGTTGCATGAGCGCCGATGCGGACATCTTTCAGGACTGGGGTCTCAGCCAGGGCACCGACTGGAGCGAAGCCGCCGTCGGAACAAACGGCATCGGCACCTGCCTTGCCGAGGAACGCAATCTGATCGTCCATCGGCAGGAACATTTCCTGGCTCGCAATGTCGGCATGAGCTGCATGGACGCGCCTATCTATGGTCCGGACGGCAGGCTGGCCGGTGCACTCGATGTGTCTTCTGCCCGTTCCGACCAGACGGAAACCTTCAACCGATTGATCGCAGCAATGGTCTCGCAGACTGCAAGACAGATCGAGATCGAAACCTTCCGCGCCGCTTTTCCTGCCGCCCGTATCATCGTCGCCGACGGGGAAACCACCGATACCGCAATGCTGCTTGCCGTCGACGCCGACGACATCGTTCTCGGGGCAACGCGCGCTGCCAGGAAGGCCTTTGGGCTTGGTGCAAGCGGCCCTCTGAAACCCCTGCCCGCTTCCGATCTGCTTGGCCGCGAGGATGGCCCCAGCGGCTTTGAGAAGGCCGAAAGGGCTGCCGTCATTCGTGCACTGGCGCGGGCCGGCGGCAACGTTTCCGAAGCCGCGCGCGCGCTCGGCATCGGCCGGGCAACCCTTTACCGGCGAATGAAACGGCTGAACATAGACTGATATCCCGGCTGACCTGTCTCAGAACTGAGACACATGCCGGACACAGGCATCTGCCCCCTCCTACCACTGCGCAAGTTCCTCCGGCACAGTCCACCCATTCCCGGTGGAGGACCGGGACCTTCGGCCCGTCGCAGCTTCGGTTGCCTGACCGCCGATCTTGTGGAGGAACCCAGATGAATCAGATGCCCAGTTTTTCCGTCGACACGACGTCTCCGTTCAAGTCCCGCTACGACAACTATATCGGCGGCAAATTCGTTGCGCCTGTGAACGGACGGTATTTCAACAACATCACGCCGATTTCCGGCGCCACCGTTTGCGAAGTCGCCCGTTCCGATGCCGCAGACGTTGACCTGGCGCTTGATGCGGCCCATGCGGCCAAGGAAGCCTGGGGCCGGACCCCGGCAGCAGAGCGTGCCAATATTCTGCTGAAAATCGCCGATGTGATGGAGCAGAATCTCGACATTCTGGCCAAGGCAGAAACCTGGGACAACGGCAAGCCGATCCGCGAAACCACGGCAGCCGATATTCCGCTTTCCGTCGATCACTTCCGCTATTTCGCAGGCGTTCTGCGCGGCCAGGAAGGCTCCATGTCGGAGATCGATGCCGACACCATTGCTTACCACTTCCATGAGCCGCTCGGCGTTGTCGGGCAGATCATTCCCTGGAACTTCTCCATTCTGATGGCTGCCTGGAAACTGGCTCCGGCGCTTGCCGCCGGCAACTGCGTCGTTTTGAAACCGGCCGAGCAGACCCCGGCGGCAATCATGGTGCTGGCGGAGCTCATCGGCGGTCTGTTGCCGGATGGCGTTCTCAACATCGTCAATGGCTTTGGTGCAGAGGTTGGCGCCCCGCTCGCCAAGTCAAATCGCATCGCCAAGATCGCCTTTACCGGGTCGACCGAAACCGGCCGGATGATCATGCAGTACGCAACCGAGAACCTCATTCCGGTGACGCTGGAACTGGGCGGCAAGTCGCCGAACATCTTCTTTTCCGACGTCATGAGCGAAGACGATGCGTTCCTCGACAAGGCCATCGAGGGCTTTGTTCTGTTCGCCTTCAACCAGGGTGAAGTCTGCACCTGTCCGAGCCGGGCCCTGATCCAGGAAGACATCTACGAAGCCTTCATTGAACGGGCGATCGCACGTGTGAAAGCCATCAAGCAGGGTGACCCGCGCGCCATCGAGACCATGGTCGGTGCCCAGGCCAGCCGCGAGCAGCAGGACAAGATCCTGTCCTATCTGACCATCGGGGTCGAGGAAGGTGCACAAGTGCTGTGCGGCGGCGCGGAAGCGAAGTTCGACGGCGACCTTTCCGGCGGCTTCTACGTTCAGCCGACCATCCTGAAAGGCCACAACAAGATGCGGGTCTTCCAGGAGGAAATCTTCGGCCCGGTCGTGTCCGTCACCACGTTCAAGACCGAAGAAGAAGCCCTGGCGATTGCAAACGACACCATGTACGGCCTCGGCGCCGGCGTGTGGTCGCGTGATGCCAACCGCTGCTACCGGTTCGGCCGCGCCATCGAAGCAGGCCGCGTCTGGGTGAACAACTATCACGCCTACCCGGCCCATGCGGCCTTTGGTGGCTACAAGCAGTCCGGCATCGGCCGTGAGACCCACAAGATGATGCTGGATCACTATCAGCAGACCAAGAACATGCTGGTCAGCTACAACCCGAACAAACTCGGTTTCTTCTAAAGACTGCCGGCGTTACCCGATCTTGTCCTGGCAGTGATGCGGGGCAGTCTTCGAAAGAAGGCTGCCCCGTTTTCCGTTGAATCTCCGGGAACGGCAGCCTGTTCATCGTCAAAGTTCTTCTGCAATCTCTTCCAGCAGATCCGCAAGCGCCTCAGGCTCGCTCACCATGGCATCGTGGCCTGTCGCGATCCGAGAGACCGGCCATCCCTTGGCCTGTGCCCGGGCCAGTGCGACTTTTGCCGGCGGATACGGCGGGTCAGTGCATTCGATGTAATGGGCTGGAAGACCGTTTCCGACCGGGTGCTTCAGGTCCAGTGCCGTGGTGAAGGTCCGGAACGGGTGCGGTGTCAGGCGCGGTTTCAAAAAGGCAACGTCGTCTGGCTTCGTGATGCCAAAACTTTCCGGCGGGGCTGGCGGCAGAGACAGGCCGCCTGTGCTGGTTTCCGCCAGCTTCCTGCGGTCTTCGGCAAGATCTTGCGGCAGAAGATCGAACCAGGTTTCCCCACTCTCCAGCATGATCGCGTCGAGATAGACCAGCTTCGCGATGCGCTCCGGCACGAGGTCTGCAACTCCGGTGATCGGAATGCCGCCAAAGCTGTGGCCGACTAAAATGACGTCCGCCAGGACCTCGAACTGAACATGGCGCACGATATCTTCCACGAAGGTCCGGATCGTGATGTCCGGCGAAAGCAGATGCGAGCGCTCACCAAGGCCCGTCTGCGTTGGTGCGGTCACGCGATGCCCACGTGCCCGCAGGATGTTTGCCAGACGCGACCAGCACCAGCCGCCATGCCAGACACCATGGACGCAAACGAAAGTCTGCTGTTTCAAGAGCCCCTCCCCGCTTCACCGCCTATTCGGCGGCTTCGGCCGCCATCTGGAAATCGCGCCGTACCTTCAGTTTGTGCCCGACTTCAACAATGGCTTCCAGTGCCGGAATCAGATCCTGGCCCAGATCCGTCAGCTCATATTCAACGGAAGGTGGCGATGTCGGGCGGACATGGCGCAACAGCACACCGCGGCCTTCCAACTCTGAAAGGCGCTGTGACAGCACCTTGCCGGACACAGGGGGAATATCCGCCTTCAGCTCGTTGAAGCGGCGGGGACCTGCCCGCAGGCTCCAGATGACGTTCGGCGCCCAGGCTCCGGAAATCACCTGCATGCACTGGGTCAGACTGCAAGGGGTCGGCGGTTTCGGGCTCAGATTCTTGCGCATTTTCAAGGCCATGGGCACCACACGATCTTCAAGGGTCCAAGGTCACGCGGGAACCATCAGGTTTCTGCCCGGTAACTCGATAATGCAAGTTACCAATAGAAACCTACTTGTCAATGGTGACTTCAAAAGACACCTTCCGGGCATCGATACGAACCAAGGAGCCAATCGATGAAACTGTTCTACAAACCCGGTGCCTGTTCCATGGCTGCTCATCTCCTGCTCAACGAAGCCGGAGCCACCTACAGTCTCGAAAAAGTCGATACGACTGCGGGTCTGACGGAGACCGGCGCAGCATACGCGCAGACCAATCCGCGCGGCTACGTGCCGGCACTTCGGTTTGAGAACGGTGACGTTCTGACGGAAAACGTTGCCATCCTGCATTGGCTCGGCGAGCAGTACCCGGACTTTGCGACCGATACAGCAGGCAAGCCGCTCGACCGGTTCCGCGTGCTGGAATTGCTCAGCTTCCTGTCCTCAGAGCTGCACAAGGGGTTCAGCCCGTTCTTTTCCGGAAAGGAATTTTCTGAAGCAGAAGCAGCTGAAAACAAGGCAAAGCTGAATACCAAGCTCGGCCAGTTCGACGCCTTGCTGGCCAAGGGCGGCGACTATCTTTTGGGAGATACCTTCTCCGTTGCCGACGCCTATGCCTTTGTCATCTTGAACTGGACGAACTTCATCGGCGTGTCACTTGGCGACTGGCCGGAGACGGTAGCCTATGTTGAGCGCATCCGCGCTCGCCCGGCCACCCTGAAGACCCTTCAGGAAGAAGGCCTGGCGGCATGAGCAGTGCCTTGGCTGCGCTGGAAAAGGTCATATCCGACTATTTCGACGCGCTTTATCACTGCGATACCGACCTGCTGCAGCAGGTGTTTCACGAGAAGGCAATCTACGCCACGGCGGACGAGACACCCCTGCTCTATCGCACGATGGCCGAATATGTACCGGTCGTCGCCGCCCGCCAGTCGCCGGCGTCCCGGGGTGAGGAGCGCCGCGATGTCATCGACGAGATCCAGTTCGCCGGTGCGAACACGGCCTTTGCCAGAGTTCGCTGTTCGATCGGCAACAACGATTTCACCGATTTCCTGACCTTCGTGCGTGACGAAGGCCGCTGGCAAGTCATGGCGAAGATCTTCGAAATTCGACCACGCAACGAAGGAGTGGCCTGACATGCCTTACGTGAATATCCAGGTAACCCGTGAAGGGGTGACGGCGGAGCAGAAAGCCAGGCTTATCAAAGGCGCGACGGACCTACTGGTTGACGTTCTCGACAAGAACCCGGCAACCACCTTCGTGGTGATCGAGGAAGTGGACCTTGAGAACTGGGGCGTAGGCGGCCTGCCGGTGGAAGAATACCGGGCAAGGCAGCTGGAAAAACAGGACTGAACGGTCAAATGGAAGCCGGGGCAATCCCGGCTTCTTTCTTTGCCGCGTTACGCTTCCCTCTTTCAGTTCCTGGCCACTGTCCGGAAAACCCTGGATTCGTTCGTTCGTCCCAAACATTCGTCATTGCAGGGCTCGACCCTGCAATCCATGCCGTGACCGTGCCTCAGCCAGAAGCTTCAATTGGCGGATGGGGAACGGAATGGATGCCATGGTCGAGCCATGGCATGACGGAGGAAACGGAGAATTGCGCGTTTGGACAGCGTGTTGCGGGCAAGTCCTCCGGGCGCAACGGGCGTCCGACATATGGCAGCACCATCCACCTCTTCCTGTCTCTCTCAACCTCCCCCGTCATTGCAGGGCTTGACCCTGCAATCCACGCCGTGACCGTACCTCAGCCAGAAGCCTCAATTGGCGGATGGGGAACGGCATGGATGCCATGGTCGAGCCATGGCATGACGGAGGAAGTGGAGAGGGATGATGAGGAGGCTGAATGGTGCTCATCTGGACGTCACCAAACAAGTGCAAAGAGTTTTTGCTGTTGTCCAATCGACGCGAGAATGGTCTGTCTGAGAAGACACATCGACATCAAAGCAGATCTCACATGCCCCGCACGCTTTATCAAACCATCCTCGGCCCCGAGTTCGACAAGGTACCGGCAGAAATCCGGCGGATGCACAGCTTCGCGCGGGTGGCGCGGGGCACCGCGGATGTCAGCCGGGGAAGCTCGTGGGGCGCAAAGCTGATTTGCCGGCTGGCGAAGTTGCCGGAAGCACGGATGGGTGTTCCGGTCGAGACCAGCTTTGAACCTATCGTGGGTGGAGAGCGCTGGACCCGGCGGTTTGACGGGCAGCCGTTCCAGACCGACATGATGGCCGGTACTGGCGAAGCGTATCCCTGCATGCTCGAGCGCCTTGGACCTTTCCTGTTCAAGATGCGGGTAACGGCAAGTGACAAGGGCATCGACATTACCCCGGCAGAGGTTTCGCTTGGACCGCTTCCGCTGCCGCTGCGCCTTGCTCCGAGAGCGGTCGGCCGCGAGCGTGTTGTCGATGGAAGGTACAGTTTCACCGTAGAGGTGACCTTCCCGCTGATCGGGAAGGTCTTCGGCTACAACGGCCGGCTGGAGCCGACCGTTCTGATCGATGATGCAAAAGCCGTCTGACCGGCCTCACTCGAAGCCGACCAGGGCCTTGCGGCGTTTGCCGACAGAAATCGACAAACGGTCGTTGGCCTGAAGATCGCCGGTGGCAATGCGGCGGCGCGCGTCGTCGACGATCTGGTTGTTGAGGCGAACGCCTCCACCTTCCACGAGCCGCCGTGCTTCGCCGTTGGATGCTGCGAAGCCAACCGCGACCACAAGCTCCAGAAGGCCGAGACCGTCTGCCAGAATTTTCAGCGGCAGACTGTGGGTCGGTTCCAGGATCTCGCCTTCGCCCGAAAACAGGGCATCGCCTTGCTGCAAGGCGCCGCGCGCTTCTTCCGGGCCATGAACGATTGCCGTCACCTGGGTTGCCAGGATCTTCTTGGCTTCGTTCAGCTCCGCCCCTTCCAGCGCCGCAAGTCGTTCGATTTCGCTCATCGGCAGCTCGGTAAAAAGGCGCAGGCACTTGGCGACGTCGGCATCGGCGGTGTTGCGCCAGAACTGCCAGAAGCCGAAGGGCGACAGGTGTTCGGGGTGCAGCCACACGGCACCCGCGGCCGTCTTGCCCATCTTCGCACCGCTGGCGGTGGTCAGCAGGGGAACAGTGAGGCCGTGCAACTTGCGGCCATCACGGCGGCCGAGTTCCACACCATTGACGATGTTGCCCCATTGATCGGATCCACCGACCTGTAGCGCACAGTCATGACGCTTTGCCAACTCCAGAAAATCAACGGCCTGCAGCATCATGTAGCAGAACTCCAGAACCGTCAGCGGCATCTGAGCATCGAGGCGCGACTTGACGCTGTCGAAGGTCATCATGCGGTTGACGGTGAACTGGGAGCCATAGTCGCGGAGGAATTCCAGGAAGCGGAATTCATTGAGCCATTCCGCATTGTCGACCAGCAAAGCCCCATCTTCGCCGTTCATATCCACGAGACGCTCAACGGATCGTCGTATGCTCGCGATGTTGGCTGCGATCTGACGTTCTTCCAGCATCGGCCGGGCATCCTTGCGGAAACTCGGATCGCCGATCTGACTTGTGCCACCGCCAAGCACGACGATGGGACGATGGCCGAGCTTCTGCAGCCAACGCATGGTCATCAACGGCATCAGATGGCCGACATGAAGACTTGCCGCCGTGGCATCGAACCCGGCGTATGCGGTGATCGGCCCTTGTGACAGCGTCTGGTCGAGCGCCTCGATATCCGTGCATTGGTGCACAAGACCACGTTCCAGAAGCACGGCAAGTGCTTCCGATTTGAGTTTTGTCGCCGGTTTGCCGGCTTCGATCATATGTCTAGTCATTTTTCGCTTCCTGGTTCCCCCGCCAGGAAGCTCGGGTCTCTAGAAACCAAAAAGCCGCCTGACGCGGCGGCTTTTGAGGTGTCTATGGGGTGAACAAGATCCTACGCAGCCGCCGGTATGTCGGTGACGTAATAAAAATACACGAAGGATGCGCTCATCTTGGTCATGCCAGCTTAAATGCGTTAGGGCGGGAAAAGAGTCAAGCCTGTTGTGTTCGTGACGTTCCAGACCCCGGCAAGTGTAACCGGCATGCCTCAAGGCTGCGCGCGGTCAAGAAATCCCACCTTCCCCTGTGCGACAGGCGAGCGCTTCTGCACGACTGGCCGCGTTACGACAACCCGAGTTTCCGTTCGCCGCGATCCAGGATAACCGGAACGATCAGGTCTTCCTCGTCATCCAGATGGCGCATCAGGCCGGAGATCAGGGTGTCGCTGACACCGGCGAAACTGTCGGCCGCGCGGCGGATGGCATCGCGGTCTTTCGTCTGCAATTGCCCGAACAGCTTGTTGGCGCTCTTGATCACCGCCTCAATGCGATGATGAATCAGTTCGTGGTCGCCCTCCAGCAGCTCGAAGCCATCCACCAGGCGCTTTTCGGCTTCCATGAACACCGGGAAATAGTGCTCATCCTCGATCATGTGGTGGTGATGCAGCTCACTGAGAAACTGTTGCAGACGCGGTGCAAAGAGGTTGCCGAAACGGTTTACCGGGAGCCGTTGTTCGCGGAAGTCGGTCAGGATCGTATCCAGGTCAGCACCGAGCTGACGGAAGCCATTATGCCGTGCGAGCCAGAATTCGGTCAGTGGGCCGAGGTTCCGGTGACCCGGCCAGTCTTCGCGCGGATGTTCTTTCAGAAGGAACAGCCACTCCTGCGGAAGTCCGGTCCGTTCATCCAGATTGGTGGTGTTGGTCATGGGTTTCAGGTCCGGTCAGAGAGAAGGTTTGCCGACGTTATACGCATGTTTTGGCCTGTCATGCGGAAACAGTGTGTTCACTCCCCGGGAACAGACGTCACTGCACCAGTTTGCCCAGCACCTTCCAGAGCGCTTCGGTGTCCCCCGGCTCCAGATGCCTTGTGAATTCGGTTTCCACCGCTGCCCGGTAACACGGCCACATGGCCTTCAAGAGCATCTCCCCTTCCTGGGTCAGACGCACCGAGACACCTCTGCCGTCTTCCGGGCTCTTCAGCTTTTCGATGTAGCCCGCAGCGGCCAGCCGGTCGAGCAGGCGCGAAACATTGTACTGGGCCAGCAGCATCCGCTTTTCGATTTCGACCGGTCGCAGAGTTTTGTCCTCTGCCCGACTTAATTCCAGCAGCACATCGTACCAGCCGAGAGGTGGGAATCCGGCCGCCTTCAGGCGTGCCTCGACCCGTGCCAGCACGTTGCCGCTTGCACGCTGCAGACGGGCCCAGGCGTCGATGGCCTGGGGGACGGTTTCGGCGGAATTGCTCATGGCCAAGAAATAGAAAATTTATGCAATTGCATCAATCTTGATTTTTCATGCATATGCATTCATCTTGATGCAGATGCATGAAAAGGAGTTTCCAGATGCCCGACACACTCACGCTTATCAGCCATGCGCTTTGCCCTTACGTGCAGCGCGCGGCGATCGTCCTTCATGAAAAGAATATTCCGTTTGACCGGGTTACCATCGACCTTTCCGACAAGCCGGACTGGTTCCGCGCGGCCTCACCACTCGGCAAGGTGCCGCTGCTGAAACTGGGTGGTGATCGCTATCTCTTCGAATCCGCCCCGATCGTCGAATTCCTGGACGAGACAGAAGGGAGCCGACTGCACCCGGAAGACCCTTCCGAACGCGCGCGGCACCGGGCCTATATCGAATTCGCCTCGCAGATCCTGAACGGTATCGGCGCGCTCTACAACGCCAGGGACGACACCGGGTTTTATGCTGCGGGTGAAGCACTTCGTGCAAAGTTCCGTCATCTGGAAGGTGAACTTGATCCGGACGGTCCCTTCTTCGCCGGCAGAGCCTTTTCGCTCGTCGATGCGGCTTTCGCCCCGGTGTTCCGCTATTTCGATGTCTTTGAGACGTTCTTGACGCTTGAGATGTTCGACGAACTCGGCCGGGTTCTTCCCTGGCGTAGCAAGCTTGCGGCCCGTACATCGGTTCAAGAAGCAGTCACTGCGGACTATCCAGCTCTTTTGACCGCCTTTCTGCAAAACCGAAATAGCTGGATCTCCCAACTTCTCGACTTGCGCAGCCGGGAGCGGTCACTCCTGGTCGCACACTGAGGCCTTCAAGCGCAGCCGGACATGGCTCCGACTGCGCCCGTTTCAGGCGAAGGCTGCCCCGAGTTTGCCCAACTCGCCTTTGAGGTCCGTCCATCTGTCCGGCGTCGTGGTTAGTGTCGCAGGATCCCTGATTTCGACGTCATACCCCCTGTTCAACGCCCCCTTTGCGGTCAGCTGAACGCAGTGACAGGCATCAAGACCAACCAGTACCAGCCGCCCGATCCGCTTTTCCTCAAGCCAGGCTTCAAATTGCGGACTGGAGAAACTGTCACCGATCGACTTCTCAAAGACCGGGGCATTGCCGACAGCAAGTGTTCGGTCGAGCTTCAGACCGTCTCGCCCCGGTGTGCCGATACCGCCCGCCGACATCTTCATGGCCGCGATCACCGGCCAGTCGCGGAAGACATTCTTGACGAAAGCGACCTGGTGGCCTGCCATCCGGTGCGCTTCCACCTGGCGCCCTATTTCGGCAAGCACGGCGTCTCTCTGGCCTGGGTCAAAAGCGTGTTTGCCTGTGTTCCTGGTGAAGTCTTCCTGCACGTCGATGACCACCAGAGCCGTGCCCGGCCGCATTGACCTGTCGATGCTTGCGCCCTTTGTCGGCGTTCCCAGCCGCCGCAGGCAATAAACGATATAGGCGACAACGCTTGCGGCACAGAGCCCGACCGCAATCCAGATACCGGTCATGTGACCTCTCCTGTTCGTGAAATTATTCCAGTGCCTTGGGCCGATCCGGGTCGTCCTCGAACGCGGCAAAGTGATCAAGCATGGTGCAGAGCACCCGCTGCGTGGAACGCAGGTCGTCGTCCGAGAAGAGCTCGCAGACTGTCTCGATTTCGTCAGTCTCCCGTGCCCGGATTTCACCGAACCGGTCGTGCCCCGCTTCGTTCAAGGCAAACAGCGGTGATCGCTTGTGCGCCGGATTGGCCCGGCGCTCGACCAGTCCCTGCTCTTCCAGAGCGTTCATCAGCAGCTGGATCTGCTGGCGGGCAAGAAACAGCGCCCGGCCGATCTCGGGTACCGCCATCGGCCCGGCTTCCTCCAGCACTTCCATGACCGCTCGCATACCGACGGTCACGCCGGTTCCCTCCAGCTTGGCCTCCACCGCCCGCGCAAGCCGGCGGTGCACGGGGCGTATCAGGCGGATGATTTCGTAAAGCTCGACAGACTTCTTCATGGGCACCTCATTCGACAACTTATATGTCATTTTGACATTTATATTGTCAATAAGATTTTGTGGCCCCTGTTTGTCATCACCCTGGAACCGAAGGCCCTAAGCCAGACGTTTCGATCCCGGTGAAAACCGGGTTCCGTGCCTCGGCGAGGGTTTGGAGCTATACTGCCGGTCCCGTTCGTAGTCTGGAGCGAACCATGAGCAATCAGGAAGGCGTCCCCCGAAACGGAACATTTGCCGAGCGATACGACAGTGTCATGGTGCCGGTGATCTTTCAGCCTTGGGCACAAGAGCTGCTCCAACGGCAACCACCCCAAACCGAAGACCGGATCCTGGACCTTGCGTGCGGCACCGGTGCGGTAATCCGTGAAGTCGCGAGCCTTGGGAACGGATTTGCGAGGCTGGCCGGCGTGGACATGAGTGCGGGAATGCTGGCCGTTGCGGCCGAAAACGCCAGCGTAAACGGGATAGACGCAGAATGGTTCGAGGCGACCGCAGGCGATCTGCCGTTCCCTGATGGCGGCTTTGACCTCGCTTACTGTCAGCAGGCTTTGCAGTTCTTCCCCGATCGTGTCGGAGCCCTGCGCGAACTTCACCGCGTTCTGGCACCCGGGGGCCGCGTCGCCTTCTGCGTTTCCCGCGGTCTGTCCGAAAATCCTCTGCTGATGGCGCAGGCAACCGCATTGGAAAAACACGTCGGCGCAGAGGCGGGGGCAGCCGTTCGTGCGATCTGCCAACTCTCTGACCCTGAAGAAATACGATCGAACTTCGAGGCCGCCGGGTTTCTGGATATCCAACTGGAGACAGTTTCACTGACGCTTCATCACCCGGATGGCCGTGCGTATGCCGCCGGAGCCATGGGTGGCATGCATACCGGAGACAAGCTCTCCCGGCTATCCGAAGACGACAGGAACGCCTGCTTCAATGATTTCCTGAAAGAACTGGGCCCCTGTTTTGACGGCAAGGCAATCCGGTTTCCTCACGCCTCCAACGTGGTGACAGCGCACACCTGAGCGACAGGAAACAAAAAAACCCGGCCGAAGCCGGGGTTTTCATCCTTGAAAATTCGTCCACGTGCTACTCGGCAGCAGCCGGGGTCACTTCGGCCGGAGCCGGCTCGGTCCATTTCAGGACCGGCTTGCGAGCTGCACCCGTTTCGTCCAGACGGCGTCGCGGGGCAAGGTACGGTGCACCGGAGAAGCGTTCCGTTTCGCCGCGCTTTGCGCTCATCACGAGATCGCGCATGGTGGCGACGAAAAGGTCGAGCGCCGCCCGGCTTTCCGATTCCGTCGGCTCGATCAGCATCGCGCCATGGACAACCAGCGGGAAGTACATGGTCATCGGATGATAGCCTTCGTCGATCATCGCCTTGGCGAAGTCGAGCGTGGTCACGCCGGTGTCCTTCAGGAAGCTGTCGTCGAACAGCACTTCGTGCATGCACGGACGCTCGCCAAAGGGCAGGCTCATCAGGTCCTGCAGGCCGACGCGAATATAGTTCGCATTGAGCACCGCATCTTCGGACGCCTGCCGCAGACCGTCGGAGCCGTGGCTCATCATGTAGGACAGAGCCCGCACGTACATGCCCATCTGGCCGTGGAACGCGGTCATGCGGCCGAACGGCTGCTCGCCGTCCTTGGTGGCGGCTTCGGTTTCTACCAGTTCGACACCTTTTTCCGTCTTGCGGATGAACGGCAGCGGCGCGAAAGGAGCCAGTCTCTGGGACAGGACGACCGGACCCGAACCCGGGCCACCGCCGCCGTGAGGCGTCGAGAAGGTCTTGTGCAGGTTGATATGCATGGCGTCGACGCCAAGATCCCCCGGGCGAGCCTTGCCGACGATGGCGTTGAAGTTGGCGCCGTCGCAGTAGAAATAGGCATCCGCCTTGTGAATCAGATCGGCGATCTGCTTCACTTCCCGTTCGAACAGCCCGCAGGTGTTCGGGTTGGTCAGCATGATGCCGGCGATGTTGCCTTCGTGTTCGGCAATGGTCTTCTTCAGTGCCTCCAGATCGACGGTACCGTCGTCCTTGGCATCGATGTTGACGACCTTGTAACCCAAGAGCGCTGCCGTTGCCGGGTTGGTGCCATGGGCGCTTTCCGGCACCAGAACGATCTTCGGATCACGGCCGGCAGCGGTGTGGGCTGCCTTGATCGCCATCATGCCGCACAATTCGCCATGGGCACCGGCTTTCGGGCTCATCGCGACGGCGGAGGTGTTGGTGGA
>MDSZ01266403.1_pt1 | contig 18825 bp, 28 predicted proteins | sample 811201 | NCBI WGS metagenome assembly MDSZ01 (sample SAMN05326647, study PRJNA326480) | marine metagenome | isolation source: seawater | place: Indian Ocean: North | collected 2010
TAGTTAAATTTATTTTCACTTTATCAATGATATCAGTAACTTACATATGTCGTTTTTTTCCCTATTGGGCTCAGACTGTGCTATGATCTATAAGCAGTCGAGGAAAGCAACCCAAACAAAGGATCAAACATTGGACTTCTTCAAGATCGCAAAAGACAACGCTCCACTTCCCCGTAAGGCTCAGACTGAGCTAGCTATCCAGGCACAGGCCGGTGATGCTTCCGCGCGTAAGTCTCTCGTGCTCTGTAACATTCGAATGGCGATCAACGTCGCCAAGAATCACAACCGAGCCGGGATCGAGCTTGAAGATCTTATTGCTTCCGCCGCTGGTGCAACGCTCGACGCGATCCGCGTTTTCGATGTTACCTCTGGCGCTAACTTCCCCACTGTCGCTCGCCAGTGGATGGTCGCCCGTTGTCAAGAGGTTGTCAAGTCTCGCGGTGTCGTGTCTGGCGATGACACCACCACCCGATCGCTTTACCGCAAGGTTCGCGCTGCTTCCACTGCTCTTCAGGCGCAAGGGGTTGACGTGACCCCTGATAATGTCGCCGCTCATCTTGACATTGACGCGCAGAAAGTTTCTAGCGCTTGGTCTGTTGTCTTTGGCGCTGCTACTTCTATGTCTGCGCCTGTCAAGTCAGAAGATGGCGCTACTTTCGGCGACACTCTTGCTAGCAAGTACTTGCGGCAAGACATTGCCATGGAGCGCACCCGCAAGAGCGAGCGGATTGCTAGTCTGCTTTCCTCTTTTATTTCCACTCTTTCCCTTCGTGACCGTCACATTTTCGAGGCTCGTAACATCGCGGAATACTTGGGGAATGAGCCGATGGCTCAGGCAACTCTCGCGCACATCAATGGCATTTCTAAGCCGCGCGTCTGCCAAATTGAGAAGGCTCTCAACCGTAAGTGCGCGGAATTCTTCAAGAATAATGGTATCGCTGGCTAATTATAATATGTCCGAGGATGACAATAAAAAAGAAGAAAGTGCCGAGCTTATTGACTTTACATCAATCAAGCTTAAGCAAATAGCTAATGACTTCGAGGCCTTAGGCATGTATGAACAAGCCGACGAGGTATTAGGAGCATTAGCTAAGTACCAGCGCGGTGAGATACTTATTAAGTGGCAGAAAGGCATGCCCTTTATTATTATCACCGAAGACGGCAAGCCAAAAAAACCTAGCAAAGACAGCTAGTTAGGGGTACTCCTCCCCCCCTCCCCCCGGAACCTATGTACCAGTAAAAGGGGGGCGAATATGCCACCTTAGTACGTTCGTTCGATCGCTAAGAAAATTTTACAGATTTTGGATAGCAACTGAATCGAGCATCTAGTTATAGTATGTTCAAGAAAAGCAAATGTCAGGCATGCGGCAATAAGCGCCAAGTGATCGAAAACCTCCTCATTGAAATAGGAGAGTTAAACAGCGTTATTGCAGAGTATAAGAAGGTTTTAAAGCAAGTGTATGCCGAGATGGGTATAATCCAAGTAATAGCTCAGGACGCGCTAAAAACAATACGTGGTGGGGAAAGAGAATTAAAGTTGGATAAACAAAAAAAAAGCATAGATGAAGTATGAAGACGAAAAATGCAAATTTTGCGAAGTTAAAGAAGAAGATTGCATATATAATACCCCAATTTTAAAGATATCTAAGTTTCCGGGCGATGATTTTTGGACATTAATGCTTCATAGGCACACATCACTGCCACTAAAAGGCGAAATTAAGTGCCTAAAATATGCCGTAAGAAAAATTTTTCCAAAAAACGCAGAGTTAAATACATACCAGCTAGATCCTTTTACACATTTCCATTGGAGAGTGAAAGGAAAGCCCATATTACGGCCTAAAAAAATATAAAAAATAAAAAAATGCTGTTTTTTTGACTAGTTAAAGCAATAATTGCTTAACAAAACAGCAATTCCCCCGTTATTATATTAATAATCATGTCAAAGAAAGACGAAAAAACAAAAGATCAGCTCATTAACGAGTTGCAAAGAGAAAATCAACAACTTAAAGACGAAGTAGATTCTCTTTGGATGATGTTAGACGAGATGACAAAGACCGATATTGAAAATTGGTCGAGTATTTTAGAGGAACTTCAGTTAGACGTCGCGTCTAGAGCGTTGATGGTAACTAAAAAGAAGGTCGATTGCTAGAATTTGCTTATTTTTTAAAAAGGAGACATAAAATGAGCGTTACAACAAGTGTAAATAATTTAATTGAGACTTTAACTACAGCTTTAACAGATGCAGAAAAGCATGAAAGTGGTAATAATGCAGCAGGAACGCGACTTAGAAAGCAATTGCAAGAGGTAGTTAATACTTGCAAGACGCTTCGCAAGCAAGTACAAGAAGAACGTAATACGCGTTAATTAGCTGAGCGATATAATTCAATCAAGTGCAATGCACAATATTGTTTGAAATGGTTAGGCCATAGAATATAGGCGGCTTTTCCCCCAGATGATAAAGGGGATTGGTCGCCTTCTACTATTTGCATTACCAAACCTATATCATTTTTTCTTTCATGATGATATTTGTATCTTACCAGATCGCCTGGATGAATCTTTTTACTAAACACTCTACTATTATCGCTTAATTTGCTTCTTATGTCAAGTAACATTGCTAGTTATTTGTACTATGGCAATGCAATTTTTCAGAGTAGGCGATTTAGTTGAACCAAATTCCGATTATCTTAGTTCACGCGCGTATACGCGAGAGCAATGTAGATACGGAATGGTGTTATCTTACTATAAAACTAAAAACGGCCTAATGTTTGAAATCTACTGGTGGCCGTATAATAATATACTCTATTTTCCAATCTCTGGTATACGTTTAATTTCGCGGCCAATTAGCGGAAGCGTTAATATTATTGGCTAAGACTAGTTATTAATAGACCTGGAGGTTTATTATGAGCGTAGGAGCGATTGGCGCCGTTGGTGGCGCTGCCCCCGCTAGTGCTGCACAAAGTCCCGCAGGCGCGCAAAAACCCGCTGCTGCGGGCAGTTCTGCTGGTGCTAGCAAGTCTGGAGGGCAACAAGCGGTTGGATCACCCAATATTTGCAATCCAAACCAAAATATGAGCACGCGTGATTTTGTTTCACTTACTGAACAAGTTGGAAAAAGTGCAAGCGAGCCAAAAGACATTATGGATATGATGAAAATGGTTATTGCACTGCAAATCTTGCAAAAGACTTTAGAAGCAACTAGCGAAATTATTGATGGTTTTATTAATGGCGAGTAAATTGTTTTAAAAATAATGAAAACGCAAGTTTTCATATTTTTTAAAGTATGTTTAAGTTTCTGTAATCTTTTTAACTAGTTAATGTTACAATGGAGAAGCTTAAAGACATATTTGCTATCATAATATTTTTAATATTGGTTTCATTAATGATATTATGGTTATACGCTACAACTTGTAGTGAAGCTATAGCAAAAAGCCCTAAAGCTAAGTTTTATGACTTTAATGAACAATTAATCGATGGCGAAGTTAAGAAACCAATGACATTGTACACGGATTCTAGAGATCGAGTAAAATTTGAACGTCTTTTGCGTCTTAAGAAAAGTTTCATGGGCAAACTCTTTGATACGTCAAAAGAAAAAGTGTTTAAATGAAAAAAATATTGCGGAATTGGGAAAAATTTTTGATCGAGAGAGTTGTTCCTACAAAACAAGAACTTATTGACATTTTGCGCGCGGGAACGGAGCAAGATATCAATATTGACACTCCGAAAGGAAAAACGAAAAAATTCGGCGGTTTAAAAAAGGTCAAACTTGAGTTTGATTATGGAGAGTGGCCAAAACTTGTTAATCCGGCCGATGACATGGGTTGGGATTTGATTATTGTGCCCTCGGCGACAAAAAAAGAGAAAAATTTGCTGCCGGTTGGTTATATTGAATATAAAGATGACGATGAGACATGGAAACAGGTTGGTAAGGCTAAACCAAAAAATATTGGCCAAAATACAAAAATTATTATTGCTCCAAACGAACAATATACTAATGAAGACAAACAAATAATAGAAAAATTTTTTGAAAAATTAATTCAATTTAAAGATGTTGTTTGGTTTTAGGATAAAAATTTTTTTTGGAATTATTTATTATTAGAGGTAAAGATGCAAAATCAAGGTAATGTTAGCTTCAACTTGCGCGATGCTGACGATGTTGAGTGTGATGAGTGCGCAAGCAAAAATTTTGTGCAAGTGTACAGAATAAAAAGAATATCCCCCGTTATCTCTCCAACTGGAGAAGAGATTATGGCACCAATTCAAATATTCAAGTGTGATGAATGTGGCCATATAAACAAGAATTTTCTCGAATGACACAAAATAAGATAAGCTGGAAGGCTGTCGCTCCGTATTTGGTGGAGGTTAGAATTCCAGGAAAAAATAATGATGACCCTATCGGATGTGCTAGATTGGTAAACCACGTCAAGTGGAATATCGAAGCTTATTTTGCTGTTCTTGCAGAAGACAAGCATTTTTTAAAGAAAAAGTTTGATTCTGAAATAGAAGCAGGGCGTCAATTAGCAAAACTCTGGAATACAATGGAAGAGATTAATTTAAGAGATACTCAGGAATTCTTTTTTGATATGAACGACCTCTTTGGACCATCGGATTAAAAAATGATAACTTTTAAAAAAATATATAGCTTTATTTTGTTGTTGGTGTTCTCCGCAACATTGTCTTGTGGTGATGAGCCTCCTAAAGATGAGGTACCTACCATCATATATCCAATATCAATACCAAACCCTATTGGCATGCATTTAATGACTCCAGATGAGTATGAAAAACAATGCATTCGCGAAGAATGGTATTTTTGTGATCTTAACGCGCAATGGAGAATGAAGATTACAAAAGATATATGTCAAGATCCTCCAGCTGTTTTAGAGGTAGGCGAATGTGAAGAATTTTTAGAATGTGACCCAACAAATTATCATATGGGCACGGTAGATTGTATGACTTGGGATGGTTATCCTGGTACTCAAGACCAAGTGTGTGACAAAGGAAAAATTAAATATACAGATTGTGAAACTCTTTGTCATGAGGAAGTGTGCAACGGTCTAGATGATGATTGTGATGACTTAATTGATGAAGAGCAACTTAATGCATGCGGAGAATGTGGATTTGTACCAGAAGAGATTTGCGATGGATTAGACAATAACTGCGACGGTAGTACTGATGAGGATTTAATTCAAGAGTGTAGTACTGCATGCGGTGTCGGCATAGAATATTGTATTGGTGGAGGTTGGGTATCTTGTACTGCTCCTCCTGTACAAATAGAAATTTGCGATGGTTTTGATAACGATTGTGATGGACAGATTGATGAAGAGCTTAAATGTGAGTGTACTATTGATCATGTAGGCGCGTTATTTCCATGTAATGAATCACCATTAATATGTGGACAAGGATATAAGACATGTGAATGTGCAGATGCAAATTGTACAGAGATTTATACAACAGATTGTGTAGCTCCATGTGTTTATTTCCCAGAGCCGGATGAAATTTGTGATCCTACTGTTGGTATGCCTTTACAGCAAGAGGAATGTAATAATTTTGATGACAATTGCAATCAACTAATTGATGAAGATTTATATGTGCAATGTTATTCAGCAGATCCGGATACTTTATATGTAGGCATATGTGAACCTGGACAAATGACATGTCTTGCCGGTTCTTGGGGACATTACTTTCCTGATACTCCTGAGTCTCCGGAGAATTTTACAAACGGTTTTTGTAAAGGAGAGGTTATACCTCAAGAGGAAATATGTGATGGTGTTGATAATGATTGTGATGGTGTTACTGATAGCGGCGAAGAATTAGATCCTGTTGATATTTTCTTTATTGTTGACTGGTCTGGTTCTATGGATACAGAAATAATTGCGGTTATGTCTGCTCTCAATAAATTTGCCGGTTATTACAGTGATGAAGAAGTGTTGCAATGGGGTATTGCAATGGGTCCAATGGAAAATGGGATGGGGCCATGGCTAGAATACTTACAATTGTATCATAATCTGTCTGGATTCACCGATTTCTTAGCCGCTATGGCACAGTTGAACCTAAACTCATACGTTATGTCAGGTGCAAGAGAAATGCTCTTAGACGCAATATACTTGGCTATGCATAATTTAGTAGGTTCAGGTGCGCTTCCTATAAAAATGGCTGATCTAATTTGGAATACCAATAAGGGTGTATCACAATCAGAGCCTCCTTTGTTAAAATTCAAAGTTAATTGGAGAACAGACGCTAATGTAGAGAGAGTTATTATCTTATTTACTGATGAACATCCTCAAAGTTATTTACTTCCAGAGATTAATCAACAAAATTTATTAGATTTAATCTCAAAAACGTTTAACACAAGAATATATATTTTCTCTAAAGAATGGCATAAAGATAATAGTAACTATAAAGACGGCTGGGAGCCTCTATGCGCTGCTTCTGGTGGTAAATGGTATGAGCTATCATCAAATAGTTTAGTTGTTTATAACAGTCTTATGGAAATTATTGACGAAAACGCTTGTAAGTAAGTAATTATTGTATGAATTTAACACTTTGGCAAGAATTTCTAGACGATCATCGAGATATAGATGTCTCTAGTCTCGTAGTACAGCCCGATCTAGCGCCGGAAATATGGTATAACAAACAATTGGATGATGAAGTCCGTTCAAAACTGCTAGAAATAGCAAATAAGTTTTTTGACGACTTAGATTTAGACAATTTGTTTGGAAAAGATGTAAAAATAGATGATATTTTGCTTACAGGCTCTCTTGCTAGCTATAATTGGTCAAAATATTCGGATATAGACCTTCATATACTGCTAGATTTTAAAAAAATTAATAGAAATACAGATTTATTGCAAGATTTCTTCAAAGAAAAGATAATGAACTGGAATAGAAAGCATAATATTCTAATTCACGGGTACGAAGTTGAGATATATGTTCAAGATTCTCACGAAAAACACGTTTCTATGGGTGTGTACTCAGTATTAAAAGATGGTTGGTTTCAAAACCCTAGGCGAGAAACTCCAGAAATTAATTATATGGACGTTAAAAAGAAGGCTTCAAAGCTTATGAACCTTGTTGACGGAGTAGAAACACTGTTTTTACATCAAAAATATGATGATTCTTATGATTTTTCAAAGAAAATTAAAGAAAAGATAAGAAAATTTAGAAGATGTGGCCTAGAAAAGGGCGGAATATTCTCCGAAGAGAACTTAGCATTCAAAATATTGCGTCGAAATGGCTATTTAGAGCGTTTATCTGACCTTTTTACCAACTCTTATGATGAAATGATGTCATTAAAAGAAGAATTTAGCAAAAATTGGCGCAAATTCGTTAAAAATAGCGATAAAACAGAAGAAAAAGACAATTTTTCACTTGAAGAAGTAGAAAAATACCAACAATTGGTCAAAAATAAGCATAAAAAGGCTAAAAAACAGACAATTTCACTTGGAAAGCAAGGAAATAAGGCTCCATACAATCAAAAACCGCCATTTGAGCGTTCAAAATCAGCTCCGCCGGGTGAATAATAACAGAATATTGTTAAAAATAAGCGTTTTTAAGACATTTTTAAGTAAAAAAGAACATTTTTAAACGTTTTTGATAGAGAAATAAGTCATTATATAGCATTAAAAAAGGGCTATTTAACATATATGAAGATATTTATATATTGAAAATCATTACCGATTATCATAGATAATATCGGTTTTAAGAGGAAAAAACAATGAAATTAACTAAATTGCAGCTAAAACAACTTGTCGAGGAGGTAATTCTAGAAGAAAATACCAAAGATATTGTTTCCGAAGAACAAGTACAGCAACTAGAAGAAGGTTTTGCAGATATAATGCAAAAAATGAGGTCTTCTGGTCGATCAGCTATTAGAGGTTTTTTGAGAAAATCTGCAAACAGCAAAGCAAATAGAAAAATTGAAGCTGCTCTTGATAATGCTGAAGAACTGCCTCCTGAACAGAAAAAAGAAGCTTTAGACAGTGCATGGATGGCATCTGGTTATATGATCGAGCAATTGGTTGATATTTTTGATGAATTCGAAGTAAAATTTCGTTCTATTAACGATAAATTACAGGCTAAACTTAAGCAAAGTGCTATTAGTCCGCAAACATTACAAAGAATGGCCGAGATGCTTTCGTTAGAAGACGAAGAAGCTCCGGAAGGAGATGTTGTGCGTACTGTTGATGATCGCGACGCGGATTTTGGTACAGTTAAAACTGGACCTCCTGAAAATATGCCAACCGGCAATAGATTAGAAGAAGCCGAAGCAACAAGTGTTGTTGCTGATTCACTTTTTAGAGCATCTGCAGAACTAGTTAATTGGATTGTAACAATGGAAGGTTTTAGTGCCCAATTAAGTGATATTGCAGGAACAGCTGGTACCGGCGGTGCATTAAGAGATGTGTTAGAAAAATACGCTGATCTTGGCGGCGCTGGAATGTCGCCTGCAATGCGATTCTCAGGTTCGAATCCGAAAAAGAAAAAAAGTGATGTTGCAATGTCAGTTACCGATGATCCAAACCAACCTACTAAAGTTGCTCCAGGTCCAAGAGTTGGTACAGCATCTGCTAAAGCTGGTGCAACGCCTGCATCTGCAGTACGAACATTGCAGCCAGGTAAAACTGCAGATCTAGGTAGAACACGCCGTAGAAACGAATCAGTTGAATTATCAAAAGAATATTTAGAGAAACTTGTTAATGAGCTTAAAGATAAAAAATAACACAAATGAGAGTTTGCAAGAGGTATATGAGTTAGTAAATAAATTTTTTCCCTATGCACAAAAGCGCCTTGGTTTTAGCCGGCCAGTGGCGCTTTCGTTTATTTCAGATCCTCATAACGCTTCAAATCCTTTAGGAAAAACAGCTTATTACGACCCAAATCAAGATGAGATATCTATTTATATTGATAAACGACATCCAAAAGATATATTAAGATCTTTTTCTCACGAATTAATTCACCATAATCAAAATTGTAGAGGCGAATTTGAAGGAGATCATGTAACAGAAGAAGGTTACGCACAAAAAGACGAACATTTAAGAAATATGGAAAAAGAAGCTTATTTAGAAGGAAATCTACTAATCAGAGATTGGGAAGATGGAATAAAATATAAATCAAGGAGCACTACAATGAGTGAACAATTAATTAAGCATATTACAGAGCGAGTTTTAGAAGAGTTAAAAAATAAAAAGAAAGCTGATCTAGATAAAGACGGTAAATTAAGCTCTTATGAAAAAAAACGAGGCGCCGCTATTGAAAAAAGCATGGCTGGTGATGATGATGAAACCGTAGATGAAGCTCATTGTGGAAAACGCGATGATGACGACGTTAACGAAGAAGTAGAAAATCTAGAAGAACGTCGCAGAGGAAACTCTGAAGATCGTAGAGGACACGATAAGCCAGCAGACCGCGTAAAGCCCCTAGAAGAGACCGAAGACGTTACTGAAGGGGAAGAGGTCGTAGAAGAAGAGGAAGAGCTTGAAGAGCGCCGTAGAGCCGACTCTGAAGACCGCAGAGGGCATGACAAGCCAGAAGATCGTAAAAAGCCTCTAGAAGAAGGCAAAACATTTGAACAACGTAAAGAAGAACGTCTTTACAATGCTCTTATGAAGAAGTGGGCTAAGTAAATGGCGGCACAAACAACACCTACAGAACCATCAATAAGTTCTGACTATATTATTAAGACATTAGATATTTTATCTGAACAATATGATCGAGCAGATGTTGATAGTGCTACACCAACTTTAACACCCACTCATGTTCCTGGTGACACAGTAAAACCAGGGATTCAAGTTCCCGTTATTTTAAACATCAAAGGACCTTTATCTTTAAGAGGCAAACAAGAGCCTTATAAAGTCACAATAGGTTAAATTAAAAGGAGATTATATCATGGCTAGTCCAAAAGGTAGACGTAGAAGAAGAGCGAGAGCAAAGGCAATTGCAGCAGAAGCTGCAGAAGTTGCTAAGGAAGCTGCTAAGCCAGTAGTTGTTGAAAAAGCAGCTAGTGAAGCTCCTGCTCCAAAAGTAGAAAAAACTTCTGTAAAGCAGACTGTTGTTTCAAAAGCTAAAAAGCTAAAGTCTAAATTATCAACAAAATCTGATTCTTAAGGAGAAATTAAATGGGCGGTGCAGCAGGACATATGGCGCATCCATTTGATTTACCTCGTGTAAAAAACGGGGACGATCTTTTTGAATTTTTTGAAGATGCAGTAGAATATTTATCTAATAATTCTGGTGCTGTAAAAATTGATGGTGTTAATGTAAGCTTTAAGCTAATCGATGGACGCAACGGCAAAGAATTTGCAGTTGATCGTGGAAGTTTAAAACCAATTGATATTGAAGGTATTACTTTTAATCGTATTGGTGAAAGATTTCCTGAAGGCCATGGTATGCGAGAGGCCATTAGTGTATTGCTTGGTATTTTTAATGAAGCTCTTCCAAATATTCAAGAAGAGTTAGAAGAATTAGATATGTGGGATAATCCTACAGTCTTTTTAAATACAGAGTATGTTTTAAGAAAAACTAACGTTACTGAATATGATCATAATTTTCTTGCTATTCATGGTGTAAATCAGTTTTATGAAAAAACACACTTTAGAACTGGTGTCACACGCCCAGGAGCGCCGCGTCCTGAAGACGAAGACGGGCCAAGTACAGAATTAGAGTATAACCCTTCTGTTTTAAAAAGACTAATTAAAAAAGTTTCTCCTTTCGCTAAAGAATACAACTTTAAAGTATATGGCTCCATACCAACAGAAATAATTCCTGGTGAAAAAGTAGATTTTTCAAGTAGTTTAGCAAAACAATTCCGAGTTAACTTTTCTCCTGAAGATGAAACTGTTAGTAAATCTATGGAAGAATGGCTATCAGAAGCTGACAATCCTCGTTATCATTTTGTTAAACTTACAAATGGTAAAAAAATTAAAGCTTTAAGTAAATTTGTATATACAGAGATATTAAATGGTACTCCGATTACTTCTTTTATTGCAGATTCTAACGATGTAAAGCCAGCAATCTATGGTGCTGTTTTTTACCATGCCACATTAATTTTTGGAGACGATATTAAAAAAACTTTAACTAGTGATTTGGGAAGTTTATTGAATCATGAAGGGATTGTTTTACGAGACGCTCAGTTTGGACCCAAACCTGTTAAAATTACAGGTAAATTTATTCTAGCCGGAATGGAATCTTCGTTTAGACAAAAGGAAGATCCAAAAGCTGCAGTTAGTGCAAAAGAAGATGATATTACAAACGCAAATGCTGTTGCTTTAATTCCTGGTAAATTTAAACCTCCTCACCGCGGACACTTAGATATGGTAAAACATTATTCTAGTATTGTCGGAAATAATGGAAAAGTAGTTGTTTTAGTTTCACCAATATCTAAAAATTTACCGGGGGGTCTTGAAATTACTGCTGAAGACTCTATCGATATTTGGAATATATACTTAAGAAATGCTGGTCTTAGTAACGTAGAAGTTTTAAGATCTCCAAAAAACTCTCCTGTTGGAGCGACCTTTGATTTTGTTGCAAATGAACATAACAAAGAAGATTACGCACAACCTGGAGATAAAATTATATTGGGTTCGAGCACTAAAGGAGGTGATCAATCACGTTTTGCTGGCGATGTTCAAAAATATGCATCTGAGGGTGTAGAAATATTAAATCCAGCAAGATTTGCTTTTGAACCCAATCCTCCTGAGTTAAATGCAACTGATTTTCGAAATGCAATTGCTAAAAATGAAGATATTTCACCATGGCTTCCGGAAGAGTCATTAAATTCTGCCGGCGAGATAATGGCAGTTATTGGTCAAGAAATAGAAAAAAAAACATTGACTATGGAATCTCTATTTTCTTTGGTTGAGGAAGTTATAACAGAAAAGAAAATGACTAAAGGTGATAAAAATAGAGAAACTCGTCTTAAGAAAAAAATGGATAAAGATCCATCAATTAAACAAGACTTTATTGATCGCTATGGAAAAGAAGAAGGTGAAAAAGTATATTTTGCAACAATTCGTAAAAGGTCTATGAAGGAAGATGAGGAAGAAGAATTAGAAGAAATGTCTTCTATGGGCGGCGGTTCTGTTGCTGGCCACATGGGCCATCCTGGCGATAAAGAAGAAGAAACACTAATTAGAGAAGAAGCTTTAATTGAAAAAGTATTTAATGTTATACTAGATTCTAGGAGCAGATAACATGCAGACAAATAGAGAACAATTTTTACAAGAGTTAAAATTACGCAAGATTATACGAAAAGGTATATCTATAGTTTTAGAAAAGAAAGAAACAGAAAAACAACAATCATTACTAGAAGAACAGAAACTTCGCGAAGTTATTAAAGACATACTATCAGAAGTTGCTGTATCTGATAATGATCCTGCTCCTCACCGTTCAACTGGTATTAATGTACTTGAAGACTTATTAAAGAAAATTATTCCAGTATTAGAAGACGATTTTAAAAAGTTAACTTCTAGTACTGAACAACGACAATCATTTAGATCTCACATTATTAAAGCAGTAGAAGATTCATTAGCTCCCCCAAGAGTAACTGATAAAGCCGGTACTGAGCAGAATAAAATGATATCAGTTAAAGAAGTTGAAATTGACGTTGGAGGTGGCACTCCAGACGATGCTTTTATTGATATTGATGATACTGCCGATGCTGAAGATCCACCAGACGAAAGGGAAGAATTTGGGATCCCTGGTCAGGAAGAAACAGGTAGAAATATGGCCTTCGAGTCATTTAAGAAAATTAGTAGTGGTATTATTGACTCGTATGACGTGCTTGGATCTACTGAAGATAAAGAATTATTTTATGATTATTTAATTACTAATTTAAAATTATACTTTGATAAATTTGAAACTGACTTATCACCAGCAGTTGAAGAACCTACGACACCAGAATACGAGCAGAGTGTCTCTGCAACTGAACCAGCAGATCAGGCTTCTCCTGAAGAGTTAGAAGGTGCTGTATAACAAACTTACTGCTAGTTTTAGCTAGTGTTTAGATTGTAGCATATAAACTTAAATTTGTTAAGATCACATGTGGGAAAGAAAAAAGAAACTCTACGGGGATAATGAATATTATAGCATTTCCAATAAGTTACGTTTAGAAAAAAAATCAAATGAAGAGTTTGAAATAATGCTTTCTAACCTAACTCTAGAAGAAATGATAGCTCTCAGGCTAGAATGCGCCGCAAGAGTAGTTGATAACAAGTTATATGGTTTTAAGCTTTGGCAATCTATTCCTAATATTGCGAAAGAAGCAGTGTTAATGTACACTTACTCAGCGGCTAGAACTAAAGGTGAAGCTGCTAGTTTTTTAGGTCTTAGGAAAACACAACTTAGAAAATTACTAAAAGAGTTTGATATTAAAAGTTTTTTTGCAAAAAAGAACGATGATACTTGATTTTTAGAAACTATGTATATTGTTCTTTTTAAATCTGGGGGTGAATTGGTATCGACAGGGTAAGTAAAATATTTTGTGCAAGGCAGAGGGCAGCGTGGCTCTGTTAAAACGCTGAAACTATAATTGCCAACGATAATGTTGCAAATTATGCTCTCGCAGCATAAGGGGGTTCGCTAACTACCTTCTTAACCAAAGTAGCGACGGAGGATTGCTAACGCCTCTTTAAATATTGTTAGCATTGTATACTTAACAGTATATTTCATTGGTCAAATTATTTTGTTTGTTTTAGAAGAAGACCTTTAAAAAATATAAAATAAACTAACCTTGTAAATGACAAACTATTTGATGTATTCTGGACCCGGGTTCGACTCCCGGCACCTCCACCAATTTTTAACTTAAAGGTATTATATTATGCGTCTTCTCTCAACTCATGTCTGCATGACAAAAGATGTTGGTTTTCATGGAAATCTCTTCGGCGGCTTACTATTGGCCTGGTTAGATGAAGCCGGCGCAGCTTTGGCTGCAGAATTAGCAGAATCACCAAGAATGGTTACTGTAAAAATTTCAGAAGTTATTTTTCGTAAACCAATTCGTCCAGGTCAAATTATTAAAATCTATGGAAAAATAAAAGATATTGGTACTAGCTCAGTTACTATAACTTTAGAGGCAAGAAGGCATAGTCCATATAATGGTTCTCAAAGAGTCGCATGTACTACTGATATGACATTTGTTCGAGTCGACGGCGATGGAGAACCGGTACCAATTAACGAAAGTGTTAAAAATAAACTACAAGAGCAGAAAAACTCAGAAAATTAAACTACTTATAGTAATATGAAAAACTTTAACGACAAATGGAAAAGTTTTCTTTCTGAAAATCAAAGACCCGGGCCCGGTCGACAAAAATCAAAATATGAAAGAAAACAAGAAAAAATTGCATTTGACGGGTATAGCAAATCAAAAGATCCAGCTACCGGCAATAAAGGCGCCTTTTTAACGGAAGAAGAGCTAGCTCTTATTGCAGAAGGCCGTAAAGAAGATGCGGCTAAAAAGTACCCTCAAGTTGATCGATTTATCGATAGGCTAGCCAATCTAGATCCATCTAAAAATAATAAATATCTTATGTGGATGACTAAACAGTTAGCTGTAGAACTAAATAAGCAGCTAAAGGGGCCACTAGGTACCAATGTCGCGCAACAGGATGGAGACGAAGCAACTCCCAATCCCCAAGACGAATTCTTTGTAGAACTCTTTAATCACGCTATAAAAATTGGCGATGAAATTGCAGAGTTCCACAAAAACATACAAAGAGTTAAAAATAAAGACATCAATTCTTATAAGAGTTTAGATGATCTTATATCCACAACTAAAGAGTTAGGGTTTTCAAAGCGTCAAAAGAAGAGAGGCGAAAAAATGAAAGCTCTTGAAGACGTTGAAGTTCTTATTGAAAATGACTACTTTGTATTAGCTAGACCATATACTGTTGATGCCGCGGCCATCTTAGGAGGAGCTAGAGGCGCTACAAGTTGGTGTATTGCAAGAGGAAGTTGTAATGTTGAGGATTACGATGGCCGCGAAGAGTGGTTTACAGAATATACAGGTAAAGGTAAATCTTTTTATTATATCATTAGTAAGTTTTTACCTAAAACCGACGATGCCGCATTGCATGCGTTAACAGTTACAGGCGCAGATGTTGAAGCTATCAATAATAGAGATAATAAAGAAATTAGCCATTCTGACTTTTATAAAAATATGGAGTACGTGCTAGCAGCCGGCGCCGTACCTAACCCAGAAAAAACAATAAGAACACTTAATAGGGATCTGGAAATGGGAGATGACGTTCCAGAAGATGTTCAGACTCTTGTCAAGACACTTGTGAAAGATTTTGGTGAAGAATATGGAGAATCCAGTTGGTGGGACCATGATTCCAATGATGTTGAAGAAGTATTAGAAGTCTTACAAAGAATTTTTGAACATGCCGCCCATGACTGTTTATATACATCTCGTGAACATGAAAGTGAAAATCCAGCAGGACCAAAGCCAGAAGATTTTGAAGAAATACTAAGAGATCATGAGCATACTTTTGAACATATTGATGTAGACCTTCAAGATCCGGATGACTGGGGTGGAAATCGCTGGCTCTGGAATGCTTATATGTCGATAGATATTCCTGAAGACTTAGATTGGGTCGATACAGGAGATGGTGATCCGCGGGCCGTTGATTACGAAGACGATTTAGGTGATATATTTAGAGACGCCATGGATGATTTAGGCATATATCCTGATGAAGTAGAAGTAGAAATTAATGACTATGAGGAAACAATTAGAGTTAGGTTTGAACCAGATTACGATGAAGCAGAAGGCGTATCTGAATTTAAAACATTTGTCGATAGAATAGCACATTATGATAAGATATACTCTGGAATTTTAGAGAAAGCTATTGAAAAGCTAGGTGAAAGAGGATTTATAAAATCTGCTGCCCACGATGCTAGAAAAAAAGTTTTTGATGAATTGGCTCAATTTGAAAACTTAAATAAAAAATTAGAAAAAGGTGTTATTACTATTTTCTCGCCTGAGTTTGATCTACCACTTGAAGGATTACTAAAAGCTTTAAATTACGATAAGTTAATAGATTCTCGCGAGCAACATCAAGTTGCTCAAGCACAACCATCAATAGTACAAAAAGCATTTATTGATAGATACGTTGCAAGAATTGAGCAAAATATTCGCAGCCCTTATACAGATTTTATTAGAGACTTTTATAGTGCAGTTGTTAATCTTTTTAAATCAATCGAAAACGCACAGGCGAGACAATTAAAATTATTGGAAACTCGCGACTGGGACGAGATACCTCGTACTAATATTATAGGACGCGCCGCCGAAGATCTGAAAATTTTAAATCCAGATATTAAAGTATCACCTTCGGAAGGTATTACTGGAACAATTGTAATCACAATTCCGATAGATGATGATTTAGATGTTATACAAGATAAGATTAAATTTGCAAAATATATGGATAAATATTTAGAAGATTGTTACAAGCTGTTAATATCACAAACTCTAGGAGTTGCTTTGAAAGCCGGTGAGATGGCAATGGAAGAGCAACCGCGATTATTTAAGCCGGCTTCTGGTTCTCAAGAAGATCCTAGTGGCTGGAGACCCGGCATGCCCACTCCTGAAGAAACGATGGGAGTGATAGATAGTGTTATGGAAGAAAACAAACAAAGCAAACTATATACAGAGAAAGATTTATTTAAATCTTGGAGAAAATTTTTAAACAAATAAAATAATATTGCCTATGAATAATCAAAGGAGAATGAAATGAAGTATCTTGAAAATTTTGCAAATTGGACAAAAAAATTAACCGAGGGTTTCATCGCATTATTAGCGTTAGCAATAGTATTGCAAGTATTGTTAGGAAATGGCCAACCATTTTTTCCTGTTGATGTAGTTGGTAACGTAATTGAAATTACGAAACAACTTGGAGAAGAGGGGCTAGTAGGGCTTGTTGCTGTTGGGGTTTTGCTAATGATACTAAATAAAAAGTAAGGATAGGTTGTAAAAATGAAAATTACAAAAGATCATTTAGAAAAAATTATTATGGAAGAACTAGAAGCTTTATTGGAAGAAGATCTTGATGATGTCATGTTACAGCAATTAGAAAAATCCTCGCCTCATATGCCGCGCAATTTAAAACGTTTTACCAAATGGCTAATAGGTCAAGCGCGAGAAATTCATAACTCTGGAGATGATCCCGGGCCATGGATTAAAGAAGGAGTAAGAGAATTACAAAACTTACAACACCCACTAGCTAAAGAAGCAGCAAGAGTATTAATACTCGACGGACATGGAACGTATCCAGTAATTAATCTAATTCATTCTTTATGGAAAGATCAAAAAGAAGGAGCATCTTAACATGAAATTTACAAAGACAGAATTTGACAAAATTGTAAAAGAAGAAGTTTCATCCGCATTGAAAGAGATTGATTATACAAATTTATCTAAATCTCCAAAACCTCAAAAAGGGCCCGGGGTCGCTGGAGGTCTGCCTGGCATTACTAGGATGGCTAAAAAATTATCACCAATAAAAAAAAGTGATAAACAGGTTGTTAGAAAAGATCTTTACGAAGATGGACATGAAGATGTGTCATCGGCTAAACGAGCAATGCAAGCAATAATAGAGGATGCGGGAGAAATGTTGCAGGCTCTTGAACAAATGGATGGAACACTGCCTACTTGGTGGACAAATAAAATGGCGGTAGCCTCGCAAACACTAAATAAAATGCGAGATTATTTATTAATACCTACAGAAGAGCTTTCAGAAAATGAAGATAACTAAATCACAACTAAAACAAATTATTGAAGAAGAAATTAGTGAGATGCGTGAAATTAAATGGCCAAAAATTTCTGTAGAAAAAATACCTAGTGTTCAAGATCAATTTGAAGAAATTATAAGAGAAATGGAAAAAGAAGGTTTAGAAAAATTTTCATCTCGTCTCGAAGATTGGTTTGAGTCAATACGTTACGACTTACCAGACCCTACCGGCGAAGAGTACAATAAACATAAAAAACACTCGCTCGAAGAGGGAGATAATTACCCTGCTCCATCTAGGATGAAAAAACTTGTAGCTCAGGCAAAACTTGATGCTCGCTATCAACCAAACGATATGAAACAACTTAAAAAAGATTATGACAAGCATGTAAGAGGAACTTTAAGAGATCCAAAACATGCAGATGCCCATAAAAAATAATGTTAAAACTAATACTTTATGGATGTATAGTAATCTGTATATTACGAATAGTCTGGAAAGATAGAAGATGAAGTTTCTTATCGAAAATTGGAATAAGTATTTTTCAGAAAGTATAGAAGAATCTTTTCAAACACATAACGACATTATTAGTTTTATAAAAGAAAACCCCAAGCAATTAATAAATATTGATAAGCCGATGGGTGGAATAAAAAAGTTTGGTGCCAAAAAGAAAAATTCTGTACAATTAATTTTTGACTACGGAGAGTGGCCGACAATAATAAATCCATCTGATAATATGGGGTGGGACTTTATTATAGTCCCAAGTCATTCGCGAGGACTTGGTGGAAAAAGAGTTGAAAGTTTATTTCCAGTAGGTTATGTAAAATATAATGACGATAAAAGTGTTTGGAAAAAACTTGGAGTAAAAAAACCCAAGGGTATCGAAGGAAACACAAAAATTATTGTATCTCCCGAAGAAAACCCAGACAAGAAAGATATAAAAAGTATTGAAAAGTTTTTTTCAAATTTAGTACAATTTAAAAAAGTAGTTTGGATTTATTAAATGCAAGATATAAAAAATTTATTAGCTCAAAAAAAAGTTAGAGTAGACATGGACAGCGCGCTTGATGTTAAATGTGACAATTGTGGTGGGGAATTTTTTAACACTGTTTTTACAATA
>MDSZ01143849.1_pt1 | contig 18823 bp, 15 predicted proteins | sample 811201 | NCBI WGS metagenome assembly MDSZ01 (sample SAMN05326647, study PRJNA326480) | marine metagenome | isolation source: seawater | place: Indian Ocean: North | collected 2010
AACCGCCGCGTTTCAGGGCTTTCCGAGCGCAGTCCAAGCGCATTGTCCGCTGTTTTTTCGGGGTCATCTTGGCTCAGGACGCCAAGGGCCTTTGCAGAGAACGCAAGGCTGTCGATGACCTGCTCCGGGGCACAGGCGGCGCGCGGCGCGACGCCGAGCACCATAACCCGGCTGCTGTCACCGCGTTGGCACCGCAATCCGGCCGACTGTGCCGACGTGCTGATCCACAACTGCGGGCCTAGAGCGCAGCCCGGCGCCGGGTGCAGCGAGGAAACCAGGATCGAATGGCCCCCCTTCGGTCATGGCCGTGGCTGTGCGCGGGTGTGCATGCTAAGGGACCCACCAAAGTGAAATTCCTAGCACACGGACCCCACCATGAGCGTTGTCACCCGTTTTGCGCCCTATCCCACTGGCTTCCTCCACATCGGGGGTGTACGAACTGCCCTGTTCAACTGGCTCTTCGCGCGACATCATGGCGGCAAATATCTACTTAGAATAGAGGATACCGACAAGGAACGCTCGACGCAGGAAGCGGTCGACGCCATCCTCGCCGGGCTGGATTGGATGGGACTTGATGCCGACGGAGAGACGGTGTTCCAGAGCGCCCGCGCCGACCGTCACCGGGCCGTGGCTGAAGAGATGCTCGCCAACGGCTGGGCCTACAAGTGTTTCGCCACGCCCGAGGACCTGAGCGCCATGCGCGAGGCAGCGAAGGCGGAAGGCCGCAACATTGGATACGATGGCCGCTGGCGGGACCGCGACCCGGCCGAGGCGCCTGCCGGGGCGCCCTTCGTTATCCGCGTCCGGACCCCACAGGAGGGCAGCACCGTCATCGACGACGTGGTGCAGGGCCCGGTCGAGGTCCAGAACAGCGAAATCGACGACTTCGTTCTGCTTCGTGCCGATGGCTCGCCGACCTACATGCTCGCTGTATGCGTCGACGACCACGATATGGGCGTCACCCACGTCATCCGGGGTGACGATCACCTCAACAACGCCTTTCGTCAGGCGCAGATTTATCAGGCTGCGGGCTGGGATTTGCCCATCTTCGGCCATATCCCGCTGATCCACGGGGCTGACGGTGCCAAGCTGTCCAAGCGCCACGGCGCGGTCGGGGTCGAAGAGTACCGCGATCAGGGTTACCTGCAGCAAGCCATGTTCAACGCCCTGCTGCGGCTGGGCTGGAGCCACGGTGACGATGAGATCATCTCGCGCCAACAGGCGGTCGAGTGGTTCGACCTCGCCGACGTCAACCGCGGGGCCTCAAGGCTGGATATGGACAAGGTGGCGGCGCTCAATGCCCATTATCTCAAGGCGATGCCGGCCGGTGAGGCGCTGGCACTGGCGTTGCCGTTTATCGCTGAGGCGGGCTGGGACGCGCCCGGCAACGAAGAGCAGGCCCGGCTTGAGCGGGCGATGCCGTCCATTGCGGACCGCTCCAAGACCTTGCGTGATGTCGCCGACATGGCGCGCCTCTTCTTACAGGCGCCGCCCATCAATATGGAGGACAAGGCGCGGAAGGCGCTGGACGAAGGCGGATTGGCGGTGCTGCGCGACATGCAGACGGTGCTGGCAACCGTGGATGAGTGGGATGAGTACAGCATCAAGGCGGCGCTCATGGCCTACGCTGAAGCCAAGGAGGTCAAGCTGGGAAAGGTGTTCCAACCTCTGCGCGCAGCACTGACCGGGGCCATGGCTTCACCGGGGGTTACGGAAGTCGCTTTTGCCTTCGGGCCGGAGAAAACACAGCAGCACATCGCCGCCGTGCTCGACGACGCCTGAGCTTCTACCCTGCAAACTCAATCCATGAGACAGGCCTGATGCCTGAGGGCGCCTGCGGTTGCAGGCAAGCGATGAGGCGTGCGAGGGCCCGCCGTTGTACGGGTCGCTGTTGTATGAGCCGCTGTTGTCAGTAGCGGCGGACCAGCCCGGCAAGCCGCCCTTGCACCTTGACCCGGTCGGGGCCGAAAATGCGGGTTTCGTAGCGGGTGTTGGCGGGTTCAAGCGCAACCGTGCCTGAGCGCTTTCTCAGGCGCTTGAGGGTCACCTCGTAATTGTCCACCAGCGCAACCACGATATCGCCGTTGTGGGCGGTGTCGCCCCGTTCGATAATGACGTAGTCGCCATCGTGGATCCCGGCTTCGATCATGGAATCGCCCTCGACCTGCAGCGCGTAGTACTGCCCGTTGCCCAGCAGCGTGGTCGGCACGTCGAGGTATTCGCTTTCGTTGGCCAGCGCCTCGATCGGCATTCCCGCAGCGATCTTGCCATAGAGGGGCAGGGACACTTCCCGGCCCTGAGCCACGGCCATTTCGCGCGCGCGCCCGAAGTCGGCACGCACTACGTTCGGTCCGGCGTTGGCGAGCACCTGCTCGTCCAGTTCCTTTTCGCCCGTGAAGTCATCCGGTCCAGGAGCGCGTCCAGCGGTTACGCTCTCCAGCCACGGTGGTGCGGGGCGTAGTCCATCCGCCGACAGCCCGTCATTCTCCCGGGAGAGCGCCGCGAACCTTCGGTTGGCGATGGGGTGCTGGGTCTGCATATCGTCGGGTAGGCGGGTGACCTCCAGCGCGCGTGCCCGGTGGGGCAGTCGCTTCAGAAACCCGCGCTCCTCGAGTGCTGTGATCAGGCGATGGATGCCAGATTTTGACTTGAGACTGAGCGCGTCTTTCATCTCATCGAAGGATGGTGAAACCCCCCGCTGATTCAGGCAATCGTGTATAAAAACCAGTAGCGTGCGTTGCTTTTCTGTGAGCATGCGCGCCTCCCGCTGTTCAAGCTTTGCAGCCTGTTGCCCTGTACCTGTGACTCAAATAATGTGAACACCAAGGGTACAATCGGATAAAAATCACAAATGTTCTAAGAAAGTTCCAAGAACAAGTCAAGCACAAAGCCCAGCGGGACCAGTAGCGTGGTGGGATGCGGGGATCAGAACAGGGTGTCGAGCTGGCCGAGGTCGATGATCTGCACCGGCGCGCCAGCCTTGATTGCCGAGTCGTGAGCAGGTCGGTCAAGGATGACGTCGGCGGCTGCGAGTACGGACAGCATGGACGAGTCCTGCCGTCGCCGGGCGTCGATGGTCCCATCGGGCAGGCGCTGGGCGCGGATGAAATCGCGGCGCAGGTCATTGGCCGGCAGGTCGTGGGCGATGGTGGCGCTCCGTCGGGGCAGGTCCGTTGGTCGGCCCAGCAGTTTCGCCACCATGGGCCACAGGATCAGCAGGCTGAGGATCAGGGCCGAGACCGGGTTGCCCGGCAGGCCGAGGAACAGGCCGCCGCCGAAGCGGCCGAAGATCAGCGGTTTACCCGGGCGCATCGCAATTTTCCAGAACGCGAGGTCCAGCCCCTGGGCTTCGAAGGCGCGCGCGACCAGATCGTGCTTGCCCACCGAGGCACCGCCGGTGGTCACAACGATGTCGAAGCCCTGCAGCCGCGCGGCAGCGGCTTCGAGCGCGGGCAGGCTGTCGCCAACACTGCCGAAGTCAGTCGCTTCAGCCCCGCAGGCCCGGGCCATGGCGGCAATGGCGATGTTGTTGGAGCTGACAATCTGCGCCGGCCCCAGCGCTTCACCCGGCGCCCGGATTTCGTCGCCCGTGGTCAGCACGGCCACGCGCGGGCGTTTCACGACGGGGATGGCCGGGTTGTTGCCCGCCGCGATCAGGGCGAGCAGGCGGGGGGAGACCACTGCACCGGCGGATGCGAGGCGGTCGCCTTCCGCAAAATCGAGCCCGGCGGGTCGAACGAAGCGGCCCTCGGTCTCGGCCTGCTCGAAGCGGACACCGCCGGGGATGTCGATGGCGTTCTCCTGGATGGCGATGGTATCCGCGCCGGGGGGAAGGGGCGCGCCGGTGAAAATACGTACGGCCTCGCCCGCGACTAGTACTCGCTGATCATGCTGACCGGCGGCAATCTCGCGCTCGACCCGGAGGTCGCCGGGTAGGTCGCTGGCGCGCACCGCGTAGCCGTCCATGGCCGACATGGCCAGCGGAGGGTGGGTCCGATGGGCGTGGACATCGCTCGACAGCACACGGCCGATGACGGGATCGGCGGCGCTGTTCAGGCCCAGGTCCTCGCCGGGAAGCGGGCCGGGAATTTCGGCGAGGATTTCAGCCAGCGCGGTGTCGAAGTCCTTCATGGCCGGGGGCTCAGGGGCCTGCGGCCGGGTCAGTGATCGTATCCGTGACCGGGCGGGGCTCATCGGCCTTGAAGGTGCCGGACTTGCCGCCGGTTTTCTCCAGCAGCCGGATGCTATCGATCACGGCGTCCTTCTGCACCGCCTTGATCATATCGTAGACGGTCAGCGCCGCGACGGATGCCGCCGTCAGCGCCTCCATCTCCACACCGGTCTTGCCGTCGGTGCGGCAGGTCGCGCAGATGCGAACGGCGCTGGTGTCCTCGTCGAGGCTGAGGTCGAGCGAGACGGCCGACAGGGGCAGGGGGTGGCACAGCGGGATCAGTGCAGCGGTCTGCTTGGCGCCCATGATCCCGGCGAGCCGGGCCACGGAAAGCACGTCGCCCTTTTTGACACCGCCCTCACGGATAAGGCCGAGGGTTTCGGCCTTGCACCGCACCAGCGCTTCGGCCACGGCCTCGCGCCGGGTCTCGGGCTTGTCGCTCACGTCCACCATGATCGCGTTGCCGCTGTCGTCGAAGTGGCTGAAGCCGTTGCTCATTGCGCCGCTGCCCGGCTGTTTGCGTCTTTGGTCGCTGCGTCGTCTTGGGGGCTGAGCCCGAGGATGGTCCGGGTGGCGGCGGTAACGTCATCCTGCCGCATCAGGCTTTCGCCGATCAGGAAGGCGCGAGCCCCCGCACGCGTCATGCGTTCGAGGTCGGCGTGGCTGTAAAGCCCGCTTTCGGCAACCAGCAGTCGGTCGGGGTCAACCTGACTGGCGAGGCCTTCGCCCACGTCGAGCGAGATTTCCAGCGTTTTCAGGTTGCGGTTGTTGATGCCCAGCAGCGGTGAGCGCAGCCGGTGGGCGCGCTCGAGTTCTTCGGCGTCGTGGACCTCGACTAGTACGTCCATGCCCCAGTCGAAGGCTGCAGCCTCCAGCTCAGCGGCTTGGCCGTCATCGAGGCAGGCCATGATGACCAGAATGCAGTCGGCCCCCAGTGCACGGGCCTCGGCGACCTGGTAGGGGTCGAGCATGAAGTCCTTGCGCAGGCAGGGCAGGTTCACGGCGGCCCGCGCCTGTCCGAGAAAGGCGTCATCGCCCTGAAAATAAGGCACGTCGGTCAGCACAGACAGGCAGCTAGCCCCGCCAGCCTGGTAGGCCTGGGCAAGGGTGGCCGGGTCGAAGTCGGCGCGGATCAGGCCCTTCGACGGGCTTGCCTTCTTGATTTCGGCGATCAGCGCGTGGCGGCCGTCGCTGTGCGCGTTGCGAAGCGCCTCGGCAAACCTCCGGGGTGAATCAGCAGCGCGCGCCGCCGCGTCGATGTCGGCGGGGCTGGTCTCGGCCTTTCGGGCGGCAATCCAGTCGCGCTTGTCTGTGCAGATGCGTTCGAGGACGTCGTCAGCCATTGGTGATCTCCACCAGTTGATCGAGCGCTGTGCGGGCTCTACCGCTGTCGATGGCGTCTGTGGCCAGAGCGACGCCGGCGCGGATGTCATCGGCCTTGCCCGCGATGCACAGGGCGCCGGCGGCGTTGAGCAGCACGATATCGCGATACGGGCCCGGGGTGCCGTCGAGCACTGCGCGCAGGGCGGCGGCGTTTTCTTCGGCCTCGCCGCCGCGCAGGGTCTCGATCTGCGCCTGAGGCAGGCCCGCGTCTTCGGGCGTGATGATGAAGGTGTTGATCCGTCCATCGCGGAGTTCGGCGACCCGCGTCTCGCCGCAGGTGGTCATCTCATCCAGGCCCGAGCCATCCCTGTTGGCGCCATAGACCACCCAGGCGCGCTCCGAGCCAAGTTCCTTGAGCACGCGTGCCAGCGGCTCTACCCACTGCGGCGCAAACACGCCGAGCAGCTGCATTTTCGCCCCGCCCGGGTTGGTCAGTGGGCCGAGCAGGTTAAAGACCGTGGGGATCTGCAGCTCCTTTCGCACCGGCATGACGTGGCGGATCGCGCCGTGGTGCCGCTGGGCGAACAGGAAGCCAACGCCGGCCTGCGCAATTGCCTGTTCGATCAGGGCGAAGTCAGCCTCTAGGTTCACGCCCAGGGCGGCCAGCACGTCGGCCGCACCGGATTTGGAGGTTGCCGCGCGGTTGCCGTGCTTCGCGACGGGGATGCCAGACCCGGCGAGTACGAAGGAAACGGCGGTTGAAATGTTGTAGGTGCTGGACTTGTCACCGCCGGTACCGCAGACGTCGATGGCGCCTTCGGGTGCGGCGACGCCGGTCATCAGCCCGCGCATGGCCCGGGCAGCGCCGGCGATCTCGCTCACCGCTTCGCCCTTGGTCTTTAGGCCCCAGAGGAAGGCGCCGGCCAGCGCAGGCGAGACGTCGCCGGACATCATGGCGCGCACGGCGGCTTCGGCCTGTTCATCGGAGAGGTCCTGGCCATCGGCGATCTGGTTGAGCAGGCTGGTGAAGGACAGCACGGCGGGGTTCCTTGGGGTAAGCAGGTTGGCTGAGGGTTGTCGACGGGGCTTCGGATTCCGGGGCTCGGCGCGGTCACAGGCCTCAGGCCGCGGCAGCGGGCCAGTTGATCTGGTTGTTGGCCGCCCGCGCGCTGTCGAGGAAGTTGCGCAGCATGGCGTGGCCGTAATGGGTTTCAATCGATTCCGGGTGAAACTGCAGGCCATGGATCGGCAGATCGTGGTGGTTCATGCCCATGATCAGGCCGTCCTCGGTCTCGGCGGTGACCTCGAAATGCTCGGGCAGGGACGCGCGCTCGACCACCAGCGAGTGGTAGCGGGTCGCCTGGACGGCCTCGGGCAGGCCCTTGAACAGGCCCTTGCCAGCGTGTCGGATCGCAGAGAGCTTGCCATGACGCGGGGTCTCGCGGACCACCAGGCCGCCCAGCGCCTGTCCGATCGACTGGTGGCCGAGGCAAACACCCAGCAGCGGAAGCCGCGCGCGCGCGGCCGCGCCCACCATGTCGAGGCAGATGCCGGCTTCATCAGGGGGGCAGGGGCCGGGCGAGAGGATCACGCCCTCCGGGCGCCGGTCGAGTACTTCGAGAGGGGTAATCTGATCGTTACGGACAACCTCGACCGCCGCGCCCAACTCACCGAGAAAGTGCACGAGGTTGTAGGTAAAACTGTCGTAGTTATCGATCAGAATGAACATGGGGAGAGTGTAGGCAAGCCGACAGGCGATGTCACGCGCTGGAAGCGCAGCCGCGACAGTCTTTTCCTATCCGCTCCACACGCGGCTTATTTCCTTTGCGTTCAAAACGCTTCGCTTTGAGCGCGTTGGAGTTCTACGCTGCGGCATGGTTGCGCCAACTTGTCTCCGACCGCGTTTCGCGCGGCGGGTCCAAGAGTCGCGCATTTTCAGAGAAAATGCGGAAAAGCGTCATGTCGCGTGCAGCGCGGCCTGTCTTTCTGACTGCGCGGGGGAGATTTGAAAGCCGCGAAGCGGCGTCAAATCGAACCCGCAAACCTTTGCCTCAGGCGGTGGAGATATCCGGAAACCGCTTCTGCAGCTTGCCCCAGTCATCGTCGGAAATCCGTACCATCGCCCGCGTGCCATCTTCGTCATGCTCATGGCTGAGCACGTGACTGAATTCGTGCAGCCACGCCAGTGCGGCGCCCGCCGTATAAGGGATCAGAAGCTCAAGGTCCTGCTCGCCGTCCGATAGCGCCGCATCAACGGTCTCCAGCACCGCGTCCAGCCCCGTGCCAGCCACGGCCGAGGTCTGCAGAACGGCAAAAGCGCGGTCATAGCCCGGGTCGTGTTCGGCTTGCCCTATAATCGCCGCTGAGCCCTCGCGGTCGACCTTGTTCCAGACCTCGATAATCGGCACCAGATCTACGAGCGTGTCACCGCTCACCTTTTCTTCGTTCGGCTCGTCGAGGTCCGGGTCGCGCGGCGGGTCTGTCACCGGCGGAGGCAGACGGTCGGGCGCCTCAGGCTGCTCGATCCGCCCCAGCGAGCGCAGCACATCGAGTACGTCCCGCTTCTGCGCTTCCCACTCCGGGTTGGAGGCGTCGCGCACGTGCAGGATCAGGTCGGCCTCGATCACCTCTTCCAGCGTCGCGCGGAAGGCATCGACCAGCTCGTGCGGCAGGTCAGAGATAAAGCCCACCGTATCCGCCAGCACCAGCTCGCGCCCACTCTCCAGCCGCAACCGCCGCAGGGTCGGGTCGAGGGTCGCAAACAGCATGTCCTTGGCGAGGATGTCCGCGCCGGTGAGCGCGTTGAACAGCGTCGACTTACCCGCGTTGGTGTAGCCGACCAGCGCCACCACGTGCGCGCCCTGCCGCGCCCTCGCCGAGCGGTGCAGGCCCCGCGTTCGCCGCACATCCTGCAGATCACGCTTGAGCTTGTCGATCCGCTCCAGCAGCATCCGCCGGTCGAGTTCGAGCTGTGATTCACCTGGGCCGCCCATGAAGCCTGCCCCGCCGCGCTGGCGCTCAAGGTGGGTCCAGGACCGCACCAGCCGCGAGCGCTGGAAGGTCAGCGCCGCCAGCTCAACCTGTAGCCGACCCTCGCGGGTCTGTGCCCGCTCGCCGAAAATCTCGAGGATCAGCGCTGTCCGGTCCAGCACCTTCGCCCGCAGCTCGCGTTCGAGATTGCGATGCTGCACGGGTGTCAGCGTAGCGTTGAAGATGATGACGTCCGGGTGCTCGGCATCGATGCGCTCGCGCCACTGCGCCAGCACCCCTGTGCCGATCAGGGTCGAAGGGCGAATACTGGCGAGGTTGACCGTGGTCGCCGCCGTCACTTCAAGCCCGATCGCGCCGGTCAGCGACACAGCCTCCTCGAGCTTGTCCTCGGCCGTGCGCCCGATCGCGCGCGCAGCCGAGGCTCCGCGCTCGCGGGGGAGCATGACGTTGATGACGAAGGCGGTTTCCTGATGGCGCTCTGATGCGTGCATCACAGCGATTTAGGCTGGTTCGGGCGTGCTTTCAATCCGGACAGCGGCTTATTCCGCGGGCGGAACAATGTCTTCCATCAGATTGACGGGCTGTGCTGGCATAATGGTCGAAATCGCGTGCTTGTAGACCAGCTGCACGTGCGCATCCCGGCGCAGCAGCACCGAGAAGTTATCGAACCAGGTCACGATCCCGGTCAGCTTTACGCCGTTGACCAGAAAGATGGTCACAGAAATCTTGTGCTTGCGGATGTGGTTCAGGAACACGTCCTGAACGTTCTTGTTTGCGTCGGCCATATTCTTGTTACCTCCCTGCCTCGTCCAAGCCGTGCAATCGCGCCTGGGCCGGGTTCGCTGTTGTTGTTCTTGAACCGGACGCCGAAGCATCCTGCCAATTCTCAACTGCCGCGACCTAAGCTGAACCCGCTTGTGGTGGGGGGTCAAACCAGATCAATCGCCACTCTTGGGCGCGGAAAGCGGAAGCGTTTCCCGCAACAGGACTATGCGACAGGGCCAGCCCGAAAATCAAGCCAGCACCGTCGTATAAAACTGAATTTTCAGATTGTTAAGCGCTCTGATGCTGTGGAAAACCCGCTACACACCGCCATGCGCAGCGACGTGGGCGGCAAAGCCATCGAGGATTTCCTGCACCACCGGCCCGGGTTCGCCTTTCCCGATCACCTGGCTATCGACGCTGCGCACCGGGCGGATCATGTTGCCCGAAGACGTCTGGAAGGCTTCATCGGCCGCGAGCAGCTCGTCGAGCGTGAAGGCCCGTTCCTCGATCTGCCACTGGTGCTGCCCGGCCAAGGCGACCAGCGCCGTTCGCACAATACCGTTAAGAACGTGCCGGTCGGCGGGGTGCGTGCGCAGCACCACGCGGCCGCTGTTGGCATCGCGGCTGACCATCCAGGCGTTGGCAGACGAGCCCTCCGTGACCTCACCCTGCGCGTTGATCATCCAGGTCTCGTAGGCCCCGGCTTCGGCGGCAGCCTGCTTGGCCAGCACGTTGGGCAGCAGCGAGATGCTCTTGATGTCCGGCCGCGCCCAGCGCTCGTCCGGCCCGGTGATCACGTCGATCATCCGCGCCTCGCTCAGATCCTTGGGCACGGGAAGGTGCCGGGCGGTTACCACCAGCGCCGGCGGAACCGGCTTGGTGGGAAACTTATGGTCCCTCGGCGCCTCGCCGCGGGTGACCTGCACGTAAACCAAGCCGTCGCGCACCCGGTTCAGTCCCGCCACCCTGCGCCCGATTAGGCTCAGCGCTTTGCGGTTCACCGGCCGGTCGATGCGCAGCTCAGCCAGCCCCCGGTCGAGGCGATCCCAGTGCCAGTCTTCGTCGATGAAGGCCCCAGCGATTACCGGCACAACCTCGTAGATGCCGTCGGCGAACTGGTAGCCGCGGTCTTCGATCCCGACCTGGGCGTGGGCGTGAGGGATATAGCGGCCGTTGACGTAGGCGGTTCTGGGCATGGTCGGGTTCCGTCTCTGCTTCGGTGTGCGTGTGCGTGCGTCTGCGCTTGCGCGGACAGGGGGTGCAAAGCCTGTCTAGCAGGCCCCGAATGGGTGGGCTAGGTGTGCTCAAAGACCCACGGCGCGCAGGGGTCAAAATGCCTCAGCGGCCGTGAAGAAGTCACCGGGTCGGAGGCTGTCAGCTCCGGATGCAGGCAGCGCCCGATCAGAAGACCCCGACGCCGACCGAGAACAGCTTTTCGGCCTTTTTCACGAAGTCTGAGTGCGAGAGCAGCACGACCCGGTCGCCCTGCCGGATGATTTCTTCGGGCTTGGGGGGAATGAATTCCTCATCGCGGACGATACCGCCGACCAGAAGCATGCCGGTTTTTTCGATTTTCTGCACCGTCTTGCCCGTGATCTCGGCGCCCTCTGCGGCCTCGATGTCAAAGATTTCGCCGAAGCCTTCCCCGACCGAATGCACCGCGCGGATCCGCCCCTGTCGCACGTAGCGCAGGATCGAGGACACGGTGATCAGCCGCGGGGAGACCACCACGTCAATGCCCAGCTGACCGACCAGCGAGGAAATCGACTGCCGGTTGACGATCGCCACCGCGCGCTCGGCCCCCAGCCGTTTGGCCTGCAGGGCGGCGAGAATGTTCAGCTCATCGTCGTTCGAGGCTGCGACCAGCGTCTCTGTCTTGTCCACGCCGGCCTCGGCCATCAGCTCGGCTTCGAGCGCGTCGCCCTGCAGCACCACGGTCCGGCTCAGGTGCTGGGCTGCGTACTTGGCCTGATCGTTGTCGACTTCAATCAGCTTGATCCGCAGGCTGGAATTTTGAGCCTCTAGCCGCTGGGCAAGGTTTAGACCAATGTTGCCGCCGCCCATGATCACCATGCGGCGGCCTTCCTGCTCTTCGTGGCCGAACAGCGCGAGCACGCGCTCGACCTGATCTGCCTGCGCCACAAAATAGACCTCATCGCCGGCTTGTAGCTTTTCCTCACCGGTGGGGATCAGCATGTCCGACCCCCGCGCCAGTACCAGAATGCGCATGCTCAGCTGCGGGAACAGGTCGGCTAGATGGTCGAGCGGGGTTTCGAGAATCGGGGTTTCATCAAGGCAGCGAACCCCGACGAACACCGCCTGTCCCTTGCCCATGGGAATGACTTCAAACGCACCCGGTACGGCCAGCCGCCGCTGGATCGATTCAGCGACTTCGACCTCCGGGGCGATGATATGATCGATGGGCATGTGGTCAGCCTGGAACAGGTCCCGCCACTCGGGCCGCAGGTAGGTACCCTGCCGAACCCGGGCAATCTTCTTGGGCACCTGGAACAGGGTATGGGCGACCTGACAGGCGACCATGTTGATCTCGTCGACCTGGGTCACGGCGATGATCAGGTCAGCATCGGCTGCACCGGCGCTCTTGAGCACGTCCGGGTGGCCCGCGTGGCCGACGATCCCGCGCACATCGAGATTGGTCGTCGCCGCTGCGATCAACGCCGGGTCAATGTCAATCATCGTGACATTGGTATCGAACCGGGACAGATACCGGGCAATGTTGGAACCAACCTGCCCGGCACCACAGACGATTACGCGCATGATGTTTCCCGCGCTCCGTTAAACGGTCTCAGACGGCCCCTGACGAGGCCTGCGTATCGCCGCCGCCGCTGCCACCACTGGCCGGGTCGGCGTCGGTCAAGTCGCTACCCGAACCGCCTTGAGGGCCCCCACCGGGACCGCCCTTAGGGCCGCCGTCGGGGCCAGCGCCAGCCTCGTCCTCTTCGGACTGGGCCAGCGCGCGCAGCTTGCGGTGCAGCGCCGAACGTTCCATGCCGACAAATTTCGCTGTTCGGGTGATGTTGCCGCCGAAGCGCAGCACCTGCGCATCGAGATACTGGCGTTCAAAGGCCTCGCGCGCCGAGCGCAGGGGCAGGGACATGAGATCAGCAACCCCGGCACCGGACAGCACGGCCGGGCCTTCACTGGTGATATCGGGCGGCAGCATGTTCGGGCGTACGACCCGGTCGCCCTCGAGCGGAGCCATGATCACGATCCACTCCATGACGTTGCGCAGCTGGCGCACGTTGCCCGGCCAAGGGTAGGCCTGCAGCACCGCCAGCGCATCGCCACCCAGTTCCAGCGGCTCCTTGCGGGCCTCGGCCGTCAGCCGGTCGAGGAAGGACCGCGCCAGATCAGCGATATCCTCGGGGCGGCTGGCCAGCCCAGGGATTTCGACCTCGACCACGTTCAGGCGGTAGTATAGGTCTTCGCGGAACAGGCTTTCGTTGATCAGCGTCTTCAGGTCGCGGTTCGTGGTCGAGATGATCCGGACATCCGCCCTGACTTCGGTGCTGCTGCCCAGCTGGGTCAGCGTTCCCCGGTGCAGGAACCGCGCGAGCCGCGCCTGAGCGTCGGGCGAGAGATCACCCACGTCGTCGAGCAGCAGCGTGCCGCCGTCGGCCTGCTGGATCATCCCCATCATCGGTGGGCGCTGGCCGGTGCCGGCGTCGCCGAACAGCATGGCCAGACCTTCTTCACCGTCGAGTTCGAAGCACGGAACCTCGATGAACGGCTGGTCGGCGCGGTGGGACTGGTTGTGCATCATCCGGGCGATCAGGCCCTTGCCGGCGCCTGGTGGGCCGGAAATCATAAGGCGGCTGTTGGTCGGCGCCACTCGATCGACGGTCTGACGCAGGGTCTGAATCGCGTGGCTGCCGCCGATCAGATTGGTGTCTTCGCCTGCCTTCTGCCGCAGCACCGCGTTTTCGGCCTTCAGCGCCGAGGTCTCAAGCGCGCGCTGGATCAGGATCAGCAGCCGGTCGGTGTTAAAGGGCTTTTCGACGAAGTCATAAGCGCCCTGCTTGATCGCGCGTACGGCGGTCTCGATCGTGCCGTGACCGGACATCATGATCACCAGCGTCGAGGGAATGCTCTGCTGATATTCTTCGAGCAGGGCGATACCATCCGCGGTCGAACCCTGCAGCCAGATATCCTGAAAAATCAGATCGGGGCGGGCCAGACCCACCTGTCGACGGGCCTCGGCGTCACCATGCGCAGTCCGGACCCGGTAGCCCTCGTCTTCCAGAATGCCGCTGAGCAGCATGCGGATATCGGCTTCATCGTCTACGATCAGTATGTCGGCGGACATCAATCACCCAGTTAGTTGCTCGTGCATCGCCCCAAAACGCCGGTTGTGACCCCGGCCTGAGATGCCCGAATTAGCTATCGGCCCCGAATGTGGCTGCAATACCACAGTCAATTTGACGCTGCCAAGATAAACTCCTGTGACAGCCATGCCTTTCGGCCTCATCCAGCCTCATCAGACCTCACCCAGCCGGCGCCGAGAAGATCATCTGCGCCTTGGCCCCGGGCAGGTCGTCCGGGCCGTTGCCATTGCCCAGCAACAGCTGACCGCCGTGGTCTTCCATGATCTTCTTGACGATCGCCAGCCCCAGCCCGGTGCCCTTCTCACGGGTCGTGACGTAGGGCTCGGCCAGCTTGGGCAGCAGGTCGGCCGGGTAGCCCGTGCCGTTGTCGTTGACGGTCAGCACCGTGGCACCGGCGTCGGTCTGCTGCAGCGACACGCGGATCAGGCCGTCGCTCACGCTGCCATCGATGATCGAAGGCTGCAGCGCCTCGGCCGCGTTCTTGATCAGGTTGATCAGCGACTGCGATATCAACTGCGGGTCACAGACGACCTCGCGCGGCTCCAGCCCGGTCAGATCCTCCAGCCGCACCCCCTCGAAGCTGTTGCCCTGCAGCGAGATCACCCGCCGGGCGATTTCCACCAGATTGTGGTCATCGACCCGCGGCGCCGGCATCCGCGCAAACGACGAGAATTCGTCCACCATGCGCGCAATGTCGCCGACCTGGGTGATGATGGTGTCGGTGCAGGTCTGAAACACCTCGGGGCTGTCCTCGATCTGCTTGAGATAGCGGCGCTTGAGCCGCTCAGCCGAGAGTTGGATCGGGGTCAGGGGGTTCTTGATTTCGTGGGCAATCCGCCGCGCCACGTCAGACCAGGCGGCCTGTCGCTGGGCAGAGAGAAAATCGGTGATGTCATCGAAGGTCAGCACGTAACCAAGCACGCTCTCACCCTGCATTTCCGTGACCACCGTGGTCTGCAGCGTCCGTACTTTGCCGTCAGGGCGGGTGTAGAGCACGTCGTCGGCGTGCAGCGTCGTCGGCTCCATCTTGGCTCGGGCCAGCAGATCACCGAAGACCGGGAACAGCTCGGTCAGGCGGGTGCCAACGTGCTTTTCCAGCTGGAAGTCGACCAGCTTGTTGGCGCGCGGGTTGGGCAGGTTGATGCGAAGCTCGCTGTCGAGGCCGATCACCCCCCGCGAGACACCGGAGAGCACAGCCTCGGAGAAGCGACGGCGCAGGTCGGCTTCGTCGGTGGCCCGCAACAGCTCGAACTGCTGCGCCTCGATCTGGTTGGCCATGCCGTTGAAGGTGTGGGACAGGGTTGTCAGCTCATCCCCTGCAGCGTCGTCAGAGACCGATACCCGGGTGGACAGGTCGCCCGAACCCAGCCGGTCCGCCGCCCGCGTCAGCTCCAGCAGCGGCGTCGTCAGCCACAGCGCGAACCGCAGCCCAGCCATCCCGGCGACGATTACTAGCAGCAGCGCGACCACGAGGAACAGCAGGCCGAAAATCAGCCGGTATTGCTCGGCCGCGCGTCCGAGGTTGGAGTAGCTCGATGCGGCTTCCTGGGTCTGTTCCACCCGGGCGACGACTTCCTCTAGTACCGGGATCGTTGCGAGCAGGTAGGTCTCGGCGAGATAGGGCGTATCCAGCGCGATCAGGATCGACAAATCGTCCGAACCCGGCAGGGAAATATCGATCCCGCGCTGGGCCAGCTGCGTGCCGGTTTCCCCGTCGATGGCTTCCGGGCGGATTTCCTGCGCCAGATCGAAGAACGACTGCGGGATGCTGCCCAGATCCTGATCCGAAGCGAGACCGGAAGTGATCAGCACCTGACCGTTGGCCTGAATGATGTTGGCACTGGATAGGCTGCGCAGGCCGACTGCCTCGTCGAGCAGCTGCTGCAGATCGTCGGTATCGCTGGCGCTGGGGCCGAGGTCTTCGATCCGTTCGGCGACGCTCGATGCCTGATAGTTGAGGCGCTCGCGGTGCTCTTCGAGGTAGGCCAGTGCCACGTCGCGCGAGCTGTTGATGGCATCGCTCACGGCGCCGCCGAACCACGTCTGAATGCCAAAGCCCAGTACCAGCACCGCGACCAGCGAGATGACCAGCGTCGGCAGGCTCGCCACTACGATCAGGAACAGCACCACGCGCCGGTAGACCTGCGTGCCCGAGAGCCGGGCGCGAATGTCAGTCCAGGTGTAGTAGCCCTGTACGGCGATGAAGGTCCCGAGTGCGACCAGAATCACCATGTCGAACCACAGCAGCGACACGATCCGGCCCAGCGGTCGGGTCGGGGTGAAACCACGCCAGAGCTCGAACCCGGTCCACGCCAGCACCAGCAGCGAGACCACCGTCAGCGCCCCGACAAACAGCGTCAGCGTGCGGTTACGGCCAACGCCAACAACCGTGCTGTCCGCCTGATCCGCGTCCGAACCGTCGTCGGCGCCAAGGTTTATTTTTGGTAAGGATGCTTCACTCATCGATGGGTCATCCACGCTTCATCGAGGTGTGATCCAGTCAGTCGTCTGGTCGTCGCAGGCCCCGGACCACCTCAATATCCAGATCCCGTATTTTCTTCCGAAGCGTGTTTCGGTTCAAGCCCAGCACTTCAGCGGCGCGGATCTGATTGCCGCGGGTTGCATCGAGGGTCTGCTCGATCAGGGGTTTTTCCACTTCTCGCAGGATACGGTTGTAAAGACCGGCTGAGGGTAAACCATGCGTATGAGCCGAGAAAAAGGCGCGAAGGTGTTGATCTACGGCTTGCCGAAGGGAGGCGTGGGCAGTCTCATTCTGCCCAGTGAGAGACCCTGCAAGCTCCTTCACCACCACGTCGGCATCGATTTCGTTTTCCGAATAGAGCGCGCAGATACGCCGGACGTTGTTTTCCAGCTCGCGAACGTTGCCCGGCCAGCGGTGCTTTTTCAGCTCGTCGAAGGCCTCGGCCGTGAACGACTTGTGTGGCAGGCCCTGGGCGGTGTTCTGGTCGACGAAGTGCCGGACCAGATCTGGGATGTCATCGAGCCGCTCGCGCAGAGGTGGCACCCGCACCGGCACCACGTTGATGCGGTAGAACAGGTCTTCGCGGAACAGCCCCGCCTTGACCGCTGCCGTCAGATCCCGGTGGGTAGCTGCGACAATACGGACGTCGGCCTTGATCTTCTGGCTGCCGCCGATCCGGGTGAACTCGCCTTCCTGCAGCACCCGCAGCAGCCGCGTCTGGGCCTCCTGCGGCATGTCGCCGATCTCGTCGAGGAACAGAGTGCCGTATTGGGCCTGGCTGAATTTGCCGTCAAAGCGGGAGTTGGCGCCGGTGAAGGAACCCTTTTCGTGGCCGAACAGCTCGCTTTCGATCAGCTCCTTGGGGATCGCCGCCATGTTGACGGCGACGAAGGGTGCCTCGCGGCGGCGAGAGAAGTCGTGCAGGGCGCGGGCGATCAGCTCCTTGCCCGTGCCGCTCTCACCGGTGATCAGGGCGGTCAGGTCGGTCTTCACCAGCCGGGCGATGACCCGGTAGATATCCTGCATTGCCCCAGAGCGGCCGATCAGCGGCAGGCGGTCCAGCCGCCCAGTTTCGCGGTCTTCCTGGCGTTCCTTGAATTCCTTGGCCGCCGTGGCGCGCTGGGTCGGCTGGGCGAGGCCGCGCTCGACCGCGTTCAGCAATTCGGTCAGATCAAAGGGCTTGGGCAGATACTCGAATGCGCCGCGGTCAGTCGCCTTCACCGCCGTCACCAGCGTGTTCTGCGCCGACATCACGATTACCGACATATCGGGCCGCACGGCCCGGATGCGCGGCACCAGCTCCAGACCGTCACCGTCAGGCATGTGCACGTCCGTGATCACCAGATCACCGTCGCCGGCCTGAACCCACTGCCACAGTGTTGAAGCGTTACCGGTCGCGCGGACCCGGTGGCCGACCCGGCCAAGGGCACGGGAGAGCACGGCGCGGATTGCGCGGTCATCGTCAGCAATCAGAATTGTGGCGTTTGTCTGCAACATTTTTAAGCATCTAGACCGAAACCTCGGAGAGGAAAAGCCAAAATGCTCAATACATAGGCAATTGTAGTCGAAAAACAGTTTTGCCCGGCTCGGACTCAAAGTCGACGAAACCGCCCATGTCGTCGGTCAGCTTGGAGACCAGCGCCAGTCCAAGCCCCGTTCCACGTGCCTTGTTGCTAGTCACGAAGGGGTCGAACACGGTTTCTCCCAGCGCAGCCGGAATACCGGGGCCGTTGTCGGTTATCATCAGATGAAGCGGCAATTCGACGCGCTCTCCGCTGCCGCCAGGCGACATGCGCGTTCCCAGCCGGTAGCGGGTGGACAGGGTGACTTCCCCGCGCTCTTCGGGGACGGCCTCGCAGCTGTTTTTCACCAGATTGAGCACAATTTGGATCAGCGAGTCCTTGTGTCCGGCGACGAAGGGCAGCGAGGGGTCAAAGTCCCGCTTGAAGGTCACGCTCGCCCCGAAGCTGTTCTCGGCCAGCGTCAGGACATGGTTGAGCACCTCGTGGATATTCACCGCTTCGGCGACGCTGCTCTCGAAGTTACCGAAGACCTCCATGCGCTCGATCAGGCTGGAAATCCGGTCGACCTCTTCCTCGATCAGTGCGGTCAGCTGCCGGTCTTCTTCATCCTCGATGCTGAGGGAGAGCAGCTGGGCCGCGCCCTTCATCCCTGCGAGTGGGTTCTTGATTTCGTGGGCAAGCATGGAGCCCATTGAAGACATCGAGCGACCGGCGTTGATGTTGGTCAGCTGCTGGTCGAGCGTTGCTGTCATTCCGCGCGGGAGCAGGCTGATAATCACGGCGCCTTCTTCTTCGGCGCGATGGAGCAGGGGCGAGACGTGGGCGGTGACGCTGTGCTCCCCGATTTTCGGGCTTTCCAGGTGGATGTCGAACTCGCTGGCCGAGTTTTGCCTGTTGCGGGCGACGTCGATCAGGCTGATCAGCGGGTTGTCAGCGGGCACGTAGTTGGTCAGGGGCGTGCCGTTGAGCACTTCGGCCGAGTGCTGCAGCAAATCCTCGGCCGCCGGGTTGGCGGCGCACACGCAGTTGTCCTGATTCACCACGATCACCGGGTGGGGCAGGCTTTCGAGGATAATGTTCGAAGACAGGGTCATAGATGACGCCCCTTTGTCGTCAGGCCGCTATGGCCAGCGCCGGGGTGTCCGGCGCAGTGATTCCGTCGCCTTCAACGGCTCCGGCTTCGATGAAAAATGCGTGGATGACGGCGATCATCAGCGCCGGA
>MDSZ01164172.1_pt1 | contig 18815 bp, 18 predicted proteins | sample 811201 | NCBI WGS metagenome assembly MDSZ01 (sample SAMN05326647, study PRJNA326480) | marine metagenome | isolation source: seawater | place: Indian Ocean: North | collected 2010
GCAATTGGAATGGGAATAAATATAATTGAAAAACATGTCACTGACAAAATATCGAGAAAGGGTACTGATAGTGCCTCAGCAATTGATAGCAAAAACTTTTATAAATTTGTATCTTTATGCAAAGAGGCGAAGATATCGATTGGAAGTGATAAATTTGGAAAATTTTCAAAGGAGGAAAAAAAATATAGAAAATACTGCAAAAAGAATTTGTTCTTATCAAAGAATATTTTGAAAGGTGATATTTTAAAAAAAGAGGACATAATTTTATTAAGATCAAATAAAATAGGTATCCTAGCCGATGATATGAAAAAAGTTCTAGGCAAAAGATTGAAAAAAAACTTAAATAAAAATGATCAGCTTTATAACAAGCATTTAAAAATATAATAAATTGAGAAATAAAAATTTTGGAATTACAATTACAGCAAGAACAAAATCAAAGAGATTGCCGAAAAAAGTTTTGCTAAAATTGTCTAATGAAAGTGTAATAGAGTATCTAATTAAAAGATTACTTAAAAAATTTCATAAAAAACAAATATGCTTGATAACATCAAAATATAAATCAGATGATATTTTGGTTAAAATTTCAAATAAATTGAAAATAAGATATTATAGAGGTTATCCAAAAGATGTATTAAAAAGAATTTATCAAGCCTCTAAAAAGTATAGTTGGAAAAATACAATTAGCATTACTGCTGATAATCCATTTATTGATTTAGAATATTGTTTAAAAGCATTGAAGTTTCATGTTGAACAAAAAAATGACTTAACCCAAATAAATCATCTTCCTATTGGGATGGGTGCAAATATTGTTAGATTAAATGGATTGAAAAAAGCTATAAATGATAAAAAAGATAATGATACTGAAATTTGGGGTAACTATTTTAAACTTAATAAAAATTTAAAAACCCAAAGTTTTAAAAACATAAAAAAAACACATATGATAAAAAATTTAAGACTTACTTTAGATGAGCCTAGAGATTATAAATTGTTAAAAATTGTAGTTAAAGAAGTAAACAAATATGAAATAAATGCAGAAAATATTCTTAAGTTTTTCAAAAAATATCCTGAACTTAAAAAAATTAATTCTAGAGTTCAGCAAAAAACAAAAAAAAAAGTAAATATAAATTATGAAAAAAATTAAAATTATTGCTGAAATTGGACCTAATCACAATGGCTCTATTAAAAATGCAAAAAAACTAGTAAAAAAACTTGCAAATTTTGAAATAGATTACATCAAATTTCAATTTTCAAACCCAAACGATGTATATAGTAAAGATTCATTCAAAGCTGATTATCAAAAAAAAAATGATGGAAAAAGATCAATAATAAACATGAGTAAAAGTCATCAATTAACATTAAACGAACATATTCAACTTAATAAGCTCTGTAACAAATTAAATAAAAAGTATGCTTGCTCAGCTTTTGATTTAGAAAGTCTTAAGAAATTAAATTCAAATATTTCTCTACCATTTTTTAAAATTCCATCTGGTGAAATATGTTCTATAGATATGTTGAAATATATTTCAAAATCAAATAAAAAAATTTTACTTTCAACTGGTATGGCAGAAATAAGCCTAATTGAATATGTGCTTAAAATTTTAAAAAATAAAAATAAAGATAAAGATATAGTCCTAATGCATTGTGTAAGCTCATATCCAACGAAAGAGGAACATATAAATTTAAATTTTATGAAAACATTAAATAAAAAATTTAAAATTAAACTAGGTTTTTCAGATCATACTAAGGGATATCTTGCTGCTATAGGCGCTGTATCCTTAGGTGCTGAATATATAGAAAAACATGTCACATTAAGCAATTCATTAAAGGGTCCAGATCAAAAAACATCAATGAATTTAACTGATTTTAAAAATTATGTTAATCAAATAAGAAAATTTGAAAAAATATTAGGAAAAAATTTTAAAAAAATTAATGCTGATGAATTAAATGTAAAAAAAGTTTCAAGAAAAAGTATTGTTATTAACAAAAATTTAAAAAAAGGTGAAAAAATAAAACTAAAAGACATTTCTTTTAAAAGGCCTGGCACAGGATTTAATCCTTTATACTATAAATTTATAATTAATAAAAAGTTAAAAAAAGATGTATACAAAAATAAAATGTTAAGAGTAAAAGATATTCAATTAAGTAAGAAGATTTTAGAAAAATTTCTAAATTAATGACAAAAACAATTTACATATATAGTGCAGGTAGATCAGATATAGACAGGTACCATCCATTTATTAAATGCTTATCTAAATTGAAGAGTGTAAAATTAAAAATAATTCCATCAAATATTCACTTTTTAAAAAAATATGGACTTACAATAAATGAAATAAAAAAAAAAAAATTTCCATATTTTAAGTTGAGGATTAAAACTCCAACAAGTTATGAAATGACAAAAAAGAGAGATATAGATGATTTGACAAATATATTTAAAAAAAAAAGACCAGATTTATTAATTGTTCTTGGAGATAGATATGAGATGCTAATTGCTGCAACAATTGCAACTGGTTTTAATATACCCATAGTTCACCTCTTTGGAGGCGCAGTAACCTATGGATCAAAAGATGAAATTCATAGACATGCAATTTCAAAAATGTCAAATATTCACCTTGTAGCTCATAAAGATTATGCAAATAGATTGTATCAGCTTGGCGAAGAAAAATGGAGAATAAAAATAATTGGAATGCCAGAATTAAATTATTTAAAAAAAATTCCCAATTTTTCTTATGATCAACTTAAAAAAAAGATTAATATAGATTTGAATAAACCAACTTTCTTAGTAAATTTTCATCCACTAACCTATCAATCAAAAAAAATAAAATATTACTTTGGAAATTTGCTAAAAGCTTTAACAAAATTTGATAATCAATTAATTTTCACTTATCCTAATGCTGATCAAGGCAATGAGTTAATAATAAAGATGATGAATAGTTTTGTTAAAAAAAATATAAATAGAAGATTTATTATTAAAAATGCTGGAGATCAAATATACAAAAATCTTTTAGTAAAATGTAAAGTTATAATAGGAAACTCATCTAGTGGTATAGTTGAGGCAGCTTCATTCAGTTTACCATCAGTAAATATTGGAGATAGACAAAAAGGAAAAATAATACCAAAGAATGTTATTAATAGTAGTTATAAAGTTGATGAAATAATCAGATCAATAAAAAAATCTCAAAATAAATTTTTCAAAAATAATATTAGAAATCTTCAAAATCCTTACTTTAAAAATTTAGATACTATGAAAATTGCTCAATATATCTCAAAAATAAAAATAAATGAAAAACTTATCAAAAAAAGATTTATAAATCTTGATAAAAGTAAATGAATATTTTGATAACTAATATAGGTAGACGAACATATTTTATAGACTTTTTAAAAGAAATAAAAAAAAAATATAAAATTATAAAAATATTCGTTACAGACCCAAATCAAAATAGTGCTGGCATATTATATGATATCGGTATAAAAAAAATTATAACACCACAGGCTCTAGAGGGAAAAAAATATATTAATTCTCTATTAAAAATATCAAAAAAATTTAAAATAGACTTAATTATTCCAGTTTCAGATCATGATTTAAGTTTACTATCTTCAAATATAAATTTATTTAAAAAAATCAATACTAAAATATTAATCTCATCAAACAAAATAATAAAAATATGTTCTAATAAAATTTTAATGAGTGAATTTTGTAAAAAAAATAAATTTTTAACCCCCAAAATAAATAGTCATATAAATAAAATTACAAATCAATATATTTGTAAGCCAATATTTGGGAGTGGTAGTGAGGGGCTAATTCTTAATAACAAAGATTTAAATATAAAAGTGGTAAATAAAAAAAAATATATTTTTCAGAAAAAAATAATTGGTAAAGAGTATAACATAGATATTTTAAATGACCTATCTGGAAATTATGTGGCAAGTTGTGCTAAGGAAAAAAAAATCATTAGATCAGGAGAAACTGACCAGGCCAAAATTATAAATTCAAATTCGTTCCAGAATTTTTCTAAAAAGCTATCAAAGAAATTACGTCATATAGGGAATTTAGATTGTGATATAATTGTTAAAAAGAAAAAAATTTTTATTATTGATTTAAATCCTAGATTTGGTGGAGGTTATCCATTTTCTCACTTAGTGGGACAAAACTATCTAAAGTTTATTTTAGAAGACATTCTCAAAAAAAGAAAAAGTAATCTAAAAACCCTTAGAAAACCTTACATTTTGAGTAAGGGCATTTCAATTCATAGCAAAATAAAATAATAAAATGTCTTTAAGATTTCTATTTTTTACAAACATTCATAAATTATTTCTAAATTTTCAAAAATCTACGAATGACAGACCATTATCAAAAAGATTAACTCAAAAAATTATATCAATCTTTAAGCTTCATAAGATTGAATTTATAAACACAAAAAAAAATTTTATTAAACTAAAAAAATTAAATTTTAAAAAAAGTGGACTTAATTTAAATTTAGTATCAAAAAAAATTGATATTTCTTTGTTAGCTGCATTTAAGTTATATTCAAAATTTATATGTATTTATTTTATATATTTAATTTCGATCATAAATTCTTTGTTTGCTTTGAAAAAAAAATATAGTTCATATAATTTTATCTATTTTGGAAAAAAAAGGTTGAGAATTAATGATTTTAAAGAAGTAATTATAAAAATTAAAAAAAACTTCAAATTACAAAATAACTCATTATATATCATTGATTACAATTATAATTTAAACTATTCAAATAATATTTATTTTTCAAAAAGACCTGTGGTACAATTTTTTAAAATATGTTTGAATAATAAAAAAAAAATTCAATTTTTTTTAAAGTTTATTAAATTATTTTTTATATTTAATTTCAGAATAATACAAAATAAATCCCTTCTTTTAGTTGGTCAAGATTTGATTGAAAATGAAATATACAACTATACAAATAAAAATTATAAGATTAATATTTACTGCAATATATCAAAATTAACAGATACTCCTTATTGGTTCAAAAAAGAAAATTATAATATAAAAACTTATTTTATTTGGGATAGTATAGAACCTTTTTTAAGTCTTATTTTCAATAAAAAGGATTTAAAGATCCAAAGTATGTGGATTCCATATTTGTGTGTGGATCAACACTGTTTTGAAGAAGAGATATTTAAGAAATTTTACAAAAGAATTTCATTATTTATACCGAAAAAAAAAATTCGGTTACTTAAAAGTGAAAAAATAAAATATATAAAGACATTAAAAAATAATAATAAAGCAAAATTGATTATATTTGATGTAAATCCAGAACCAGGTATATATTTTGATAATCTTAAAAATTATGAAATTTATGCGAATATAAATAACATTAAAAAATTCATTTTAGATATAGTTAACATTGTCAATAAAATAAATTTGAAACATTCGAAAAATATTGAAGTCGTTTTGAAACGAAAGAAAATGACTATTAATTCTGAATTAAAAAAAGAATATTACAATTTTCTCAAAGAAAAAAAAATAAAAATAATTAATAATTTTAATCATAAAAAAATTAATTTCTCTTTAGCAATAATTTATCCAATGACTTCTATTCCACATATCTATCCTGAAATTATTAAAAAATTATTTTTGTATTATGATCCAACTAGTGAAATTTATATTGATAAAAAATTTACAGGAGTTGATTTTTCTAAAAGTAAAAAAAATTTAGAAAATAGAATATTAAAAATTGCAAAATGAGAGAAAGACTTTTAATTACAGGTTCTACAGGTTTTCTAGGAGAAAATTTAACTAAATATTTGGAAAAACAATACTGTCTTTATTATTTGTTATATAAAAGAAAACCTAAAAAATTATCAGCAAAATCATTCATTACATTAAAATCTAAAAAATACGCAAGTATTGAAAAATTTTTAATAAAGAACGAGATAGATGCTATTATACATTGTGCTGGATTAACAAATGTTGAATTTTGCGAACAAAATCCAAAAAAATGTTTCGAAGTTAATTACAAGCTTACTAAATACCTTGCAAATATTTCAAAAAAACTCAAATTATATATGGTTTTTATTTCTAGTGATCATTTATTTGCAGGAAATAAAAAAATTTATACAGAAAGATCAAAATATAGCCCACAAAATAATTATGCTGCATCTAAAGTAAAATCTGAAAAATTTATAAAAAAAAATTTAAATAATTATTCAATTATAAGAACAAATTTTTTTGGATTTCAGAACAAAAAAAACAAAAAAAATTTTTTAAATTTTATATATAAAAATCTAAAAAGTAATAATAAAATAAAATTGTTTAGAGATGTTTATTATACACCGATTAGTGTAATTACGTTATCAAAAATTATCAAAATAATTTTAAATAAAAAACTGAGAGGAACATTTAACATATCGAGTGATTTAAGCATAAGCAAATATGAGTTTGGAAAATTTGTTTCAAAAATATTTAATTTTAATTTCAAATTAATTAAAGCTATATCAATTAAAGATTTAAAATTGGTAAAAAGACCACATAACATGAGTTTAGATAATAAAAAGATTAAGAAAAAACTTAATATAAAAAAAATAAACATTTTCGATGAAATAAAAATGATTAAAAAAAATTTCAATGCAAATAACTAAATATATTAATTTTCTTAATAAAGTCCAAAAACTTGAAAATAACTCCAGATATTTAATTGATTATGCCAACATAACTAATAATGATTTAAAATATCAAAAAAATTTTTTTAATTCAGATAACTTAGAAATTTTTAATGAGAGAATTTACACTGGTATACCTTTATTAATACCTGCAAATACAGGTTTATTTATTTATAGAAATAAATTTACTTATGACAAAAAAAAATATCTTAAAATTGTATATAACTTCAATTCAGAAAAACACGAGCCATCTAAAAATTTAAATCTTGGTAATGAATTTTTATCTTTACCAATACCAAAAAAAAAACATTTAAAAACTATACAACAAATAAGAAAATATAATTCAAACATTAAAAATAAAATCAATACATTAAGAAAAAAATTTAAATTTTTAGCTGCTTTTCAAACTAGGAATATTCCACACAGTGGTCATGAAGAAATAATAAAATATTTATTAACAAAAACTAATCATGTTGTAATAAATCCTTTGATTGGACCAAAAAAAAGTGGAGATCTAACACCTAAAGCATTATATTTCGCATTTAGATACTTAAAAAAATATTATGGAGATAAAATCTCCTTTTTTCCAATAATTGCAAATATGTTTTATGCAGGTCCAAGAGAGGCTATGCATCATGCAAATATACGTGAACAGTTTGGTTTTACACACTTCGCGGTTGGCAGAGACCATGCTGGTCATGGCAATCTTTATAAATATGATCTTGCTCCAAAAAAAATTAGAAAACACAATGAAAAGTTTTTAATAAACCTGATAACTCATTTTGGCAGTTACTGGAGCAAAAAACATGATAAAATTGTGGTTTTAAAGACAAATGTTAGAAATAAAAAAGATTTAGTTGGAATCTCAGGCTCAGAATTTAGAAAGTGTCTAAAAAAAAAATTATTATATAAGTTTGCTAGAAAAAGTTTACAAATTTATTTAATGGAGCAAAATATTTTAAAATAAATGACAAATATATTAGCAACTATTGGAACTTCTACTGAGAGCATAAAAAGTTTAAAAGAAATCAGTAAATTTACTAACTGTTTTAGATTGAATCTTTCTCACAATTCTTTAAGTTGGCATAAGAAAATTTCAAAAAGAATAAAAAAAAATTTTAAGCAATCAACTATTTTAATTGATCTTCCTGGTGTAAAGCCAAGAACATCCAATAATCAAGATGTTGAAATTAAAAAAAACCAACTGGTTAGATTTTTTTACAAAAAAAAAAAAGTTACAAGCAAAATTTTATCTATTCAATTAACAAATCAGATACCAAAATCAAATAAACGGAGTCTAACAGTATCAGATGGTAAATATTTTTTTAGTATAAAAAAAAAGACAACCAATTCAATTATATGCAAAAGTCATGAGACCTTTTCACTTAAACCTAGGCAAGGATTGAATATGCCCATGTCTAAGTATGATGACAAACTTCAAATCAAAAAATATTTAACCTATTTAAGAAAAGTAGAAAATCAGGTATATTTTGATGCAATTGGATTAAGTTTTATTCAAAGTGATGAGATTATACATTTTTTAAAAAAAAAATACCCCCATTTATTAATTATTTCTAAAATTGAAAATTATTTTGGATTTCGAAACCGTGCTAAAATTGTTAAATCATCTGACGCCGTAATGATTGATAGAGGTGATCTACAAGCAGAGACAGGACAGTACAAGTTGTTTGAAAACGTTAACGAAATAGTAAATACATGTAATGAATTTGGAAAACCAGTTATCATGGCAACAGATAATTTGGGTAGTATGAAAAATAGCATAATTCCTTCCAAAGGAGATATTATATCCATAGGTTTTGCCAAACAAATGAATGTCGATACTATTATGTTAAGCGAGGAAACTGCAATTTTTAAAAATTATCTTAAAATTATCAAAACTTTAAAACAAATATTATCAAAAAAAGATAATAATAAAAAAAAATTTAATGATAAAAATGTAGATAGTATTATTTGGAGAAGTTTATCAGGAATTGGTAAAGTAAATATAGTTTTATTTTCAAAAAAAGGTTATGCAATAGAAAAAATTAGAACTATGAATAGTTCTGTAAATTTAATTGTTTTTACCGATAGTTTAAAAACTTTTAATCAATCAAAGTTTAGATTTAATTGTAAGACGATATTGGTTCCAAAATTTAACAACAATAGTTTAGAGAATTTTATTAAAAAATATTTAAAAATTTATAAGAAATATGTTTTTGATAAAAATAATAAAGCTATATTATTAAGAGTAAGTTATCCCAAAACAGGAGCTAGAGCAAATACACTAACATTATTAGATTCAAAAAATATTGTCTAAATTTTATAATGAAATTAATAAATATAATAAAAAATTTTAAAAATAAATTAAATGATATTGCAAATAACAAACAAAATAAATTTGTAAACATCAATAAAGATCCTGTATTTATAATTGGAACAAATAGGTCTGGTGCATCACTTCTCACGTCAATTATTAGACAACACGTAGATATATTGTCTCTTAACTCAGGTCATAAAAACATAGAAAAAATGCAAAAAATTCATGGACACCTACCTGGTTATGGAGAAGATTTTATATGGGAAAGTTTAGACGATAAAACAAATGATCACAATAATTTCAAGAATGAAGGATTTTTATGGGGTCACCCCAAATATTTAAGCCAATTTTATAAAGAGGATTACAAGTATGTTAATTCATTAATTAATGAAATATTTAGAAAACAAACAGACAAACTTATTTTAGTTAAACACCCTTTTTTCACTCTTAGACTCAAATTAATCAAAAAAATTTTTCCAAATGCAAAAATAATACTTAATATTCGATCTTATAAGGACTTTATAACAAGCAACACCCATAAATTAATGCAAGGAAATTATAAAAAATCTTTCAATAAATCTTTTCCAGATCTAGGTTTACACTGGATGATCTTAAATAATATAGCAATTTATCAATTGAATAAATATTTTAAAAAAAATCATTACATTTTTTATCATGAAAAACTTTATGACAAAAATTATGATAATCAAAAGTTAATGGATGAAGTCATAAATTTTTTGGAATTGAAAAAATTTACATTTAATTTTGATGAAGTAAATTCAAAATATAAATTTAGTCAAATAATCAATTTTGATTACGATAAAATTCCAAAGCTTTCAAAAGAAATAGCTGACTTTGAAACCAATTATTTCAGCAAAAAAATAAAAGATGAATAAAAATAAATATTTAGGTGTTTGGTTTTTTGGTTTATCAAAATCAGGAAAGACTTTCTCAAGCAAACATTTAAAAAAAAAAATTAAAAATAACATTTTAGTAGATGGAGATATTGTAAGAAAAAAAATTAGTTTTGATTTGGGATATAAAGTTTCGGATCGAAAAATTCAATTAGAAAGATTACTTGGCATTTCTGAGATATCAATACAAAGTAATTGCTTTCCAATAGTATCAAGTGTTTATATGACTAAAATTATCTCAAAAAAAATTAAAAAAAATAATATTTTATTAATTAAAGTTTCAAGAAATAACAAACAAATAAAGAATTATAGTATTTATAAGAATAAAAATAATGTTGTTGGTAAAAATATATTTTATGAAAAATTTAAATTTTTTGAAATATACAATGACGGAACAAAAAATTTTACTATTAAATTAAACAATTTATTAAGGAGCAAAAAATTAATTAAATGAATTTTTTCTTTGGAATAAAAAGCGATATAATAAACTGTAAGTTATCTATACCAAAATTCAAAAATACTGGGGAAATTTTATATAATATAAGCTTATATTCTGCTGAAATCGATAACAATAAAAACAAATGGAAAATAGTTAAAATAGAAAATGACGAAGATGAAAATTTTTTTATTTTAAATAATAATTCTTTCAATAATGAAAAGGTTTTCTTTTTAGGAAAAAAAAAAGATTTTAGTAAAGATGAGAATGAAAATGGTGATATATTCTTATCTAGTTTAAGAAATTTTAATAAATACACAGATACCGAGCCACAATTTCGAGCTAACTTTAAAATATTCAACGAATTTGGATTTTCATCATATCAATCAGATTATCCCTTCAGCATGATAGATAAGAATGGCAACATATTAAGTCCATTAAATATACTTTTAAATAAGAATTCACAAAAAAATTTTATTTTTTTTAAAAATTTATTTTTTAAACCAATACAAGAGGAATTTAATATTTATTTTATAAATTATAAATTAAAAAAAATTATCACTATAAAAAAAATATTTACAAATAAATTAAATATTATTGAAGTAGAAAAAAATCTTTTAGAAGATAATATGTATATCTTTTCTGATAGATATGTGGGTATACCTTTATTTGTATCAATAAATAACGACAGTATTTCTTTAGAGCACACACATCCTCCACACCACTATCTGTTAGATGATGCAAAATTTAAAATTATAAAACAGAAAAAAAATGAATTCATTGAAATTATATCTTAAAAATTTATTAAAAAAAAAACTAAGTATTTCTTTAAGAAACAAAATTAATGTAAGACCTGTTAAAATTAATTTGAACGATTTTTCTGAAAACTACTCCATTTCAGATAATTTTATCTGGAGAACTGATAGAGACTTTAAAACTATATTTAAGTTTTCAAACCTCTTAAAATTTTTTTATAATGAGAATATTAGTTTGGTTGATATATTCTTTTACAACAAAGGATCAAAATTAATAAAGAAAATTATTGATATTAATATTAACGAATTAAACTCATTAATAATTGATCGGGATTTTATGAATGGCATCGAAGGCTATGGAGAATTTAATATTTTTCATAAATCAAAAAAAGAAAATAATTTTTCCATAAGAAATAGTTGCTATACTGGTTTTTCTTATAAAAACAGACAATATTCTTATGTTCATGGAAATATACCTGTCGCAAAAAAAAAAATGATTTCAAATAAAAGCAGAATATTAAATAATGAAATAATAGGAAGCAGTGCATTAAAAAATAAAAATTATGTAATACAAAATGATTTTAGTGATTATCTAAAATCGGAAATTTTTTTAACCAACCCTCTTAAATGTCGACTTAATTTAAATATAAATGGTAAAAATTATTCTTTAAATGAAAAATGCTCAGAGATTATTACTATTAATGAACCTAAAATAATTAAAATTTTGTCTAACTCGTATTTATGTAGACCAATAATTTTTAATTACTCAAAAACAAGTGTAGATGTTATGCATGGATAATCTGAATGACTGGAAAAATATCATATATCCTATATTTAATATTAAAATTAATAAACAATATTATAAAATCTATTTTTGATAAGAATTTACTACTATATTTTTATACATTTATATCTGAGGATTCATATATTAAGATCAATATTCTCGGAAAAAAAATAAATTTTTATGCCCCTAATCATCTTATTAGATTTAGACTTAATACTTTTTGGACAAAAGAACCTGAAACATTGGAATGGATAAGGTCTTTTAAAAATAAAAATAAAATTATTTTTTGGGATATTGGAGCGAATATAGGTTTGTATTCAATTTATGCATCATTATATCATAGAAAGAAATCAGAAATTTTATCTTTTGAGCCTTCAATAAATAATACTAGAATTCTAGCTAGAAATATTAATATAAATAATTTGCAAAGTAAAATAACATTGATCACAATACCTGTCGGTTCTAAAAAATTATCTATTAATAGTTTTTTTGATAACTCATTTATTGAGGGTTCAGCATTTAATAATCTTGAAACTAATGAAATAAAAAATAAACATAAAAATATTCAAAATAATTCATATAAAGTTCTGACATCTTCTTTAGATCAACTTGTGGTTTTAGGAAAATTAAAAATTCCAAATTTTATAAAAATTGACGTAGATGGAAATGAATACGAAATATTAAATGGTGCCAAAAAAATTTTAAGTTCTCCTGAATTGTCTAGTATTTTGGTTGAGCTAGACGAAAATGATAAAAGAAAAAGTGGAAAAGTAATTAAACTATTAAAAAAAAATAAATTTGTAATTAAGTCAATTAATAAAAGTTTATTATTTAAATCAAATAATGCATATATAAAGAATTACATTTTTGAAAAAATAAAAAAATAAGAAATTGAATAAATTATATTTTAAGTCTGGTAAAAGGTTAGCCAAAAAAATACTTTTAAGAAATAACAATTTTTTGAGTATGTCAATTTCTCACTTTAATATTATGAAATCACATAGCTATTATTTAACTAGATACAAAAAAACTGAATATAATCTTTTTAAGTTCATAGTTAAAACTCTTCAATATGTTAGAAATCATTTTAAATTTGACAAGAAAGCTATACTGAAAAATGAAATAGTTTTTGTTTCAAATCTGACCAATCCCAAAAAAATAGATAGAAAAGATAATTATTTTAATCACATAATCGAAGAATTAAATGTTTCAAAATTGAAATATGATATTATTTATAGAAATATATCAAAAATTGATATCAAAAATAAAAAAAATATTTGTTTTACCTCATTAAGAAGAAACTTTTTTTTTGATTTTTATTATTCAATATTAATAACATTTGAAATCTTTAAAATATTTTTTAAAAATTTTTTAACTTCGAAAAAAACAGAAAGAGTATTTCTTTTGGATAGTATTAGTTTAAAAAATATATTATCTTCTATATCTAATATCATAGAAACAAATAAAATTATAGATTTAGTAAAAGAGAGCAATTCAAAAAAAATTTTTTTGACATTGGAAGGTTATGCATGGGAAAAATTATTATGTTACAAATTAAGAAAATTAGATGAGAAAATAAAAATTTATGGATATTATTTTTCAATTATAAGCAAATATCAATTTTTTCCATTTGAAAAAATTAATAGAACTTTTTCACCCGATTTTATTCTTACCCCAGGTGAGATTGCTAAGAAAAAATTTATTTCTAAAAATCATAATAAAGATAAAATAATAAATATTGGTACTTATAAAAATTATAAATATAAATTTCATAATAAGTTAAATCTTAAGTGTTTAATATTAGCAGAGTCTTCAATTGACGAGTTAGAATTTCTTATTCAATTTTCTGATGATATTTGTAAAAAATACTCAAGTGTAAATTTTATTTTAAGACCACACCCTGATGCTTTTCAAAAATTTGACAAAAATTACTTAAAATATATTCTTAAAAATAAAAACATTACTTTAAGTAAAAATACTTTACTAAATGATATTAAAAATTGCTCTACAATATTATATAGAAGTTCTGGATCTGCAGTTCAGGCCGCAATGATGGGCTCATATCCAATTTATTTGAAAAAAAAAAATGAATTAAGCATAGATCCTCTATATGAAATTAATAAATTAAAACTTTCAGTCTATAGTGATTTGGATTTCATCAGAATTTTTTCAAAACTAAAAAATACAAATTATTATAAAAATAAAACAGATTCTATTAGCAAATATTGTAAAAAATATTTTAATAAACCTATAAGAATGAATATTAAAAATATTATTAATGATTAAAAACTACATAAGAAATAAGCTTGGGCTTTTTTATTATTATTATGAAAAAAAATTTTTTAATAAAGATTGTATTACTATTTTTTTATTTCATGAAATTTCTGATAACCCAAGTGAATTTCAAAAGAAGAATAATATTTATCATACTAAGTCAGAGTTTAACTCGATATTAGTTTGGATAAAAAAAAATTTTAATGTTGTTTCTCCTTTAGATATAAACAAAGATATCAATAATAAAGCATTAATTACTTTTGATGATGGATATTTAGGTGCATTCACCAATGCAATACCGATTTTAGAAAATCACCAAATGCCATCTATACATTTCTTAAATATGAGACCAATTATTAAAAAAGAACCAAATATTGTTTCGAAAGTTCAATATTTATGTCTGAAAAATAAAGAATTTAAGAATGAATTGTTGAAAATTAACATTATAAAAGATGAAATATATCAAGTTACACCATCAATTTATGAAAATTGTACTAGAAATATTTCAATAGATAAAAATAAAATAATTTCTTATCAAGGTGAATTAGTCACCGAAGATTTATTGTGCAAATATACAAATAACAATTTGGTTTTTTTGGGAAATCATCTTTATGATCACTGGAATATTATAAATCTTAATGAAAATGAAATAAAAGATTTTTATTTTAGAAATTATGAGTATTTGAAAAAATACAATAACTTTATTAATTATTTTTCATTTACTCACGGGGTACCAAAAATTAATTTTAACAAAAAAAACTTAGAACAAATAAGGTCTTTTAATCCTAACTATATATTTTTTTCATCTGGTGGTATAGATTTCTTTGAAAATATCTATGATCGAACGTTCACAACAATGATTGAATTGAATAATAAGACTTATTATTATAGAAAACTTAGATCAAAAATATTTTCAAATATAAAAACACTAAATTAGAATATTTAATTTTTTATGAGTGAACTAATAAAAGATATCAGCTTTGTTTTGAGATACTTTAATAAACACAGAGTTTCTTACTTAATTATACTTATGATAATAGTTTCACTTTTAGAGATAGTAGGAATATCACTAATAATTCCTTTTGTAAGTGTTTTAATAGACCCAACTTCAATAGAAAATAAATATTATTTTCTTTTACAAAATTTTCTAAGTCAAATAAATCCAGAGTTTATTCCTATTTTTTTAATCATTTGCATTGTTTTTTTTTATACCTTTAAAAATTTTTTTATCATTTATGTAGTTGTAAAACAGACTAGGTATTCAATGAATTTAATTACTTTAATCAGATCAGACTTATTTAAAAGATATTTGTCACAGAACTATGTTGAATTTATCAAAAAAGATCACTCTGAACTTATCTCCAATATTATGAATGTAAGTGCAACTTTTGGATCAACATTCATGGTTAATTTATTAATATTTATATCTGAATTTTTAATTGTATTTAGTCTGATAGTATTTTTGTTTGTTTATAATTTCCAATTAACTTTATCTCTTATGATCGTATTTTTGATAATACTCTTTATTTATTACTATTACTTATCACCCAAACTTAGAACCGCTGGAAATAAAAGAGTTGATAGTGACCAACAAATAATCAATTACTCAAAAATTAGTTTTCAAAATATCAAAGAACTAAAATTATTTAATAAAGAAAAATATTTTATTGATAGATTTATATCAAACGCCGTAGTCTCAGAGGATAGCAATACTTTTTATCAAGTAACATCCCAATACCCTAGAATTGGAATGGAACTTTTTGCAGTAATTGGAATTTGTTTATTAACATTATTGATGAATTTTATTGGATATAAAAATATCGAAATTGTTACAACTCTGGCTTTCTTTGGTATTGCTATTTTTAGATTATTACCCTCTGCAAATAAACTTATGTTCTCTTTTCAATCCTTAAGGTTTTCTAAAAAAACTTTATCAATAATAAGAGAAGAATTATCAAAAAATAAAAATTTTGATCAGCTGCAGGATGACATAAACAGAAAAAATATTGAATTTAGAAGTAAAATACTTTTAAAAAATATTTATTTTTCATATTCAGATGAAAAGCCAATTTTAAAAAATTTAAATTTAGAAATAAAAAAGGGAGAGTTTATAGGAATTAAGGGAGAGAGCGGTTCTGGAAAAACAACTTTAATTGATATTTTGATGGGTTTAATTCATCCAGATAAAGGAGAGATTAAAATTGACGATGTTGATATCTATAAAAATTTAAATAATTGGAAAAAAAAATGTGGTTATGTTCCTCAAAATATTTCATTAATAAATGATACTATAGAAGCAAATATAGCATTTGGAGTAGATAAAGATAAAATTGACAAATCAAAAATAAAAAAATCAATAATGGATTCAGATTTATTTGAATTTGTTAATACTTTGAAACTAAAAGAAGGGACAATCATAGGCGAAAACGGTTATGCTATATCGGGTGGGCAGAGGCAGAGACTTGCAATTGCAAGAGCTTTGTACAGAAATCCAGAAATTATATTTTTTGATGAAGCAACAAGTGCCCTAGACAAACAAACTGAAAAAAATATTCTTGAATCAATAAATAAACTAAGAGGTAAAATTACATTATTTTTTGTCTCACATAACCCATCAATATTTGATAATTGTGATAGAGTAGTTGATCTAGATGCGAACTATTAATTGTTTTAGTTAATTAATGTATAAGAAAAAATTTAATTCAAAAAATATAGCAATTATTATAAGTTCAATTGGAGAAAGTTATTTAGAAAATAATTTAAAGTCAATTTTGAATTCTTCAGGAAAAATAGGTAAAATCATTTTATGTGTTCCTGAAAATTGTAGTATATCTTTAAAATCAAAAAAAATACTAATTTTAAAAAGTAAAGTTAAAAATCAAGTAATTCAAAGATGTTTGGCAAAAAAATATATTTCTAAAAATATTAAATTAATATTCCAATTAGACTCACAATTTATTCTAAGAAAGTCATCTATAAATCAAATACTAAATATATGGAATAATCAATCTGATAATGTAGCGGGCATAGGTTTCATTCCGCATAATTATTCTCTTCCAAAAATTAACTTCTTACAAAAAATCTTATTAACTAATTCTAATTCTATAGGTAAAGTGCTTAGTAGTGGCAGGGGGAGTGCATGGAAAAAAAATACTAAGTTTAAAAAAGTTGATTGGCTTCATGGTGGATGTGTTACTTGGAGATATAAGTATTGTTCTGACTTATTTAATCGAAAATACCCTATAATAAAATGGTCAGTAGCAGAGGATTTGATTTATAGTTTTAGAAAATCAAAAAAGTATAATCTATTCATATCAAATAAAGTTAAATTGAGATCAATAAAAAAAATTAAGCATTTTTCAATGATAGACAATTATATAAGAGGCTACTTGCATGCAAAAGTAATTAAAAACTTTGTAATTTATAATAATAATTTATCTCTTATAAGTTATTATTATTCTATGATACTGTCTTCAATTATAGGAGCGGCCTGGAGTTTTTTTTCTTTTGATTACCAAAAACTATCATCATATTTAGGTAGATTTGTTGGAAGTTTATCAAAGACGTATAATTTTAAAATTATTTAGTATTAATTTTAATTATTTAATTATAAATAATGATTGATTATTTCTTTGATGCCTCTTTCAATTGAAAATTTTGGCTTCCAATATTTTAATATAAATTTATCTGGCTTATTTTTTTTTTTAAATTGTATTTTATCAAAATTTTTTGAAGGATAAATTTTAATTCGTTTTTTTTTCAAACTAAAGTTTTTTTTAATAATTTCAGCAATTTTAATTATTGAAATATATTTTCCAGTAGTAAGATCAATTGTTTTTTTTTTTTTTAAAATTTGGTTATATTTTTTCATTACCAAGTACAATCCAGAGCAGCAATCATCTACATATAAGAAATCTCTCTTCTCAAATCCATTAGTTAACATTTTTATATTTCCCTTAGTTTTAGCTTTAACAATAAAGTCTGTTATTACGTGAGATTTAGATAAGTTTTTTTCAATTCCATAAACATTCCAGAATTTTATAATTATTCCATTAGATAAAGTTGTATATTTTTCACCAATATTTTTTAATATACCATAATTTGAAAAATCCATATTTGACATTTGACTGCTAGAAAAAATAAATTTTTTATTAAATTTTTTCAATAATGAGAATGTGTTATCCATAATTTTAATATTATTAGAAACGAAATTAAAGGTATTTTGATATTTACTTAAGTACCTTGAACCTCCAACATCGAATGCTAAAAAAAACACAAAATCTGACTTTTTTATTAATCTTTTAAGTAAGCTGTTATTGTGTAATCTTAAATCTTGTTTTTTTGATGCATTAATATCAAATCCAAATACCTTATAATTTTTTTTTAAAAGATATTCTTTTAAATAGGCTCCTATTTGTCCTTCTGATCCAAGTATTAATATGTTTTTCATCTAAAATTTATTTATAAAGAAGATAAATTATATATATCAATACTATAAAAATAAAAAAAAAAAATTATAAATTTTGTAATATATTGTTTCAACATAATGAAAAAAATTCACTTATATTTGTGTGGAGGTTTAGGGAACCAATTATTTGAATATGCAGCAGCAAGAAATTTAGCAATTAAAAATAATTCACAGTTAATGATAGATATAAATTCAGGTTTTTTGACAGATTTTAGAGATCCCACAAAGTTTTCC
>MDSZ01101100.1_pt1 | contig 18814 bp, 14 predicted proteins | sample 811201 | NCBI WGS metagenome assembly MDSZ01 (sample SAMN05326647, study PRJNA326480) | marine metagenome | isolation source: seawater | place: Indian Ocean: North | collected 2010
CTTATTATAGATACAATTATAACAAATATACCCTTTAGTTTTGTCCTCTAAGTGTCTTTTTCTCCAATCTTGATAAATACTAGACTCCCAAATATCTTTTAATGATTTTTTATTACAATCTCCAATAATAAGAGCTTTATGATAATCTAAAACGCAGCCTGACATGTATCCCTCAGCTGTAATTGTAAAACTCCCAAATGGTTGAAAACAAACTCCCGAATGACCCCTGCCACGTATATTGTTTTCTTGTATCTCTCCAATATCATTATTTTCAGGCATTGTACCACATGAATTATTCATTAAATGAGGGTCCCAACCATCAATATGGGGTGATACTATTTTCTTTAATAAATCTACTTCTTTTTTATTTTCATATGTTTCAACCATAGTCACATATATTTTTAATTTTAAATTATTTTTTTTTCTATATTCGTCTACCCATTTAAGATTTTTGATGACACGTGTAAAATCGTCTTTTCCATGGATTTTTTTATAAGTTTCTTTTGTTCCTGCGTGTATAGAAAATTTTATACTATCTAAACCATTATTTATTGCTAATTCAACTCTCTTTGGTGTACAGGCGGCGCCGTTCGTTGTTATATACACATAATCGTAACCTGTATTCTTTGCGTATTTTATATAATTCTCTAATTGTTTACTTAGAAATGGTTCCCCAGTAGCGTATAAACCTACTGACTTTGCACCTTCGTTGTATGCTTCTTTTAATATTTTGTAAACTAATTCAGGATCAGCATTTTTTTTATTTAACATTTTTCTATTTGAACAAAATGTGCATGTGTGATTGCACAATGATGTGATATCAATTAGATATTCTTTAGGAAACGGAGGTATTAATTTATACTCAACTTCTCTAGCTTTTTGTTTTCTATCTAGTATTTCATTATTATTTTTCATTTAAGTTCTACTTAATTGCTAGATATCCTTCAAAACAGATATATTTAAATATTATTAAAATATCTTTAAATCCGGCTCTTTTCAACAAACCTAAATTTCCATTAGTTGAAAATGGTTCTAAAACTCCTCTCAAACTTTGACTTTTTATTGAAATTTCATCGTAATTATATCCCATATCTAATTTGAAATCGTTATAAGTACCTGTAAGAATATCTTGAAATCTAGCATCAGGTCCTCTTACTTTTTCAAATAAGAAAAAAGCCCCTCCCCAATTTAAACTTTTATAAATTTTATTGTAAATACCTTGTCTTATTGATGGGTTTGTGAATTGTATAGTATAAACACTTGTAATCATATTGCTTTTAGGAAAATTATAATTCTGAATTTTTTTATTAACAAACTTAATTTTATGATTTTTAGACTTTAACTTGCTAGCTTTCACCATTTCTTTTTCAGACTCGACACCAAGATATTTTATATTTGATTTTAAAGAATGCCTGTCATTTAAAGATCGTAATAAGGTACCAGTGGAAGATCCAATATCAATAATACTGCTATCATCTTTAATAAAATAATCTGACATTTTACAAATTAAATCATGCGCATTTACATACAAGGGAACACTATTTAAAATATGCTTGTCAAAAACTTTTACTACTGATTTATCAAATTTCCAATTTGACCTGGATGTTTGTATCTTATCACCTGCAGTTTTTTTTTTAAATTTTTTCATTTAATCCTATAAATTCAAAAAATTGTGAATTTGTTTTTTCTTTTTTACCTAAATACCTATAAAATTGTCTTATATAGTAGTTTTCCATTTTATGAATATCGAAATAAATTTTTTTGTAATTGTTTAATTTATAATTAAGCATTGATAAATTATTTTTATACTCATTGTGAGAATAAAATCTATTTATATAAAAAATATACTTTGAATTTTTTAAAATTTCACTTTCTTGATAGCTATTAAAATTTTCTTCACTCATTTCACCAAAAGAAAAGAAATTTGTTATTAAATCAATTTTTGATAATTTTAATTTGTTGAAAGTCGAAATTGGGCATAAAAAAAAATCAAATTCTTTTATTAGTTTGTCATTTATGACTGTTGAATTATTATAAAGTGATTTTAAATCAGAAACTCTTGAATTTTTTAAAGAAGCTTTCAAAAAATATTGAGCAGCTATAAGTTGCTCTGGATATTCTACGAGTATATATGTACCTTTATAGTTTAATCTATTCAACATGTGTCCTAAAATACCGTAACCACCTCCAATATCAATAATTACTGAGTTATCATCACTTAATACATTCATTAAATATTTTTTTATTAAAAAAGTGTAATGGATATTATGTATCCATCTTTTGTTAAAAATTGTTCCGTCATATTTTATAAAATAAGGATTTCCAATATGTGAAAAAGTTAATTCATTTTTTAATAAATTTTTTTCTTCAGAATTTAAAATGTTATACTTTTCAATAATTGAACGATAAACTAAAAATTTATATGGAATAAGTTTATCTATAAAATTAATTCTAAATCTAGGATTTTCATTAATCAATAATTCCTTCTTTCTAAAATTTTCAATTGTATTTTCTAAATTTTTTAGGAGAATATCTTGACTATCGTTTGCTCTTGAAGTCCAAATATCATCCCTATTTTGTTTTGTTAGTAGATTATTATCTTTTAAAAAAATTAAATCTTTAACGCTTTCGTCCAATGATGTATTCATATAAAAATTATGTGTGGGTTTATATTAATTTATGACAAAAAAATAGACACTAAAAAAGCTAGATTGTCTTTAGATAAAATGATTCACAGGGGTCCTGATGAGCAAAAATCTTATATAGATGAAAATATATTTATGGGTTTTAATAGATTAGCAATTCAAGATCTGACTAAAAATGCTAGCCAACCAATGGCAGAAAATATAAATAACTCGGACTTCTATTTGATGTTTAATGGTGAAATTTATAACTTTTTAAATCTAAAAAAAAATGTAACAAAAATTAAAAATCTAAAGTTCAAATCTAAAAGTGACACAGAAGTAATAAGTAAACTTTATGCAAATTATAGTATGGAAAAAGTTTTAGATATGATCCAAGGAATGTTTGCAATCTGCATCTATAATAAAAAAGAAAAAAAAATATATTTAACTAGAGATATTTTTGGGCAAAAACCACTTTATTATTATAGTTATGATAATAAATTTATTGCCTCATCAGAAATTAAGGGAATTGTAAATTATATTGAGAAGGTGGAACCTGAATTTTTTGGACTTCTTAATCCAGTTCTTCAGACAGGAAATTCGCCGAGTAATTATACAATGTTTAAAAATATTAATAAGGTTCTCCCTGGCGAGATTTTAGAATTTAATTTAGAAAATTGTAGCTACAAAATAAAAAAACATCTGAAACTTAATTCTTTAGTAGATGAAAAAGAATATATTAGATTAGAAAATTTGAGTTATAAAAAATTGATAGAACAATTTTCAGAAACTTTGATGGAATCGGTAAAGATGCACGGTATTTCTGATGTAAAAATAGCTGCTGCAGCTAGCTTAGGATTAGACTCTTCGGTGATAGTTGATTTAATGAAAAAAAATTATGGAGATCAAATTAATTGTATTTCATACATTTCACAAGAAGACGAAGATATAGCTAATAATAAAGATGTCATTAAGTATTTTTCTGATACCATACATCACAAATTTTCAGAAAATAACAAAAACTTTATTGAGAATTTAATATACTCGACTTATTACTGTGAAAGTGTAGGAAGAGAAGATAATATGGTACTTTCTGAAGTATCTAAAATATCAAAAAATAAAAATATTAAAGTTCTTTTAACAGGTGATGGATCTGATGAATTATTTGGGTCATTAGATTATCAACAAAAAATTTATTTTAATTCTATCGGTTACTATAATAAATTGATTAGAAGAACAAATTTAATATTAAAAAACTATTTTCCACTAATATCCAATTTGTTTGTTTATCATTCTCCAAGAAATGATGGCTATTTTATTTATCCAAATAATCTAGCTTCTTTAGAATTATCATCAGATTTAATGCTATATAATGGGGACAGAAAAAAAAATTTTTATGATGCTTTAAATAGTTACTATTTTATAAAAAATGAAAGCGAAAGAAACTATCAATCGATAATTTTAGATGACTTAAATACTAGATTTCAAAGGTTTCTTAGTAGATCTGATAGTTATGGGATGCAAAATTCTGTTGAAGTAAGATTGCCATATTTAGATATTAATTTTGTAAAACTTTGTTTAAACACACCAATAAAACAAAAAGCAAAATTACAATTTTTTAACATAAAAAAGAAAAATATTTTAAAAGAAATTGCAAAAAATTTAAAAATTCCAAAAAAAATAATCAATAGATCTAAGGTTGGCACAGATTTTTATAATAAAGAAAGCTATATGAATTTAATAAAAAATGAGAAATTTTTTTACTTATCCTCAATTTTTAAAATTGATAGTACTAAACTAAAATCACTACTATTATCAAATAATTTTAGATATTATTCTAGAGAACATTTTTCATTTTTGTCGGCAGAGGCATTATTTAAGATGTTCATTGATAAAAAAGACCCAAAAGAATTACATGAAGAATATAAAGATAAAATTTAAAGTTTAGAAATCAGATGAATTACTTTTTATCCATTTATTTATATCTTTATGACTTATCCAACTTGCATTATTATTAGATATATATTCGAAACCTAATTTAACTTTTTTTCCTTTCTTAATTCTAGATTTATCATAATTCCAATCATTTATTGAAGGTAAGATTTTGAAATAATCTTTGTAACTATAAGTATATCTTGAATCATCTGAGCTAATCATTATTTCATGGATTTTTTCTCCTGGTCTAATTCCTATAAATTTAATTTTTTTTTTTGGATCAATAGCTTTTGCGATATCAATAATTTTCACTGAGGGATTTTTTTCTACATATATTTCTCCGCCCTCCATATCCTCAAATACTTTCCATACCAATTTAACAGCAGAATCTAAATTCGTCATAAATCTTGTCATTTTTGCATCAGTTATTGTAAAATAATTACTATTTTCTTTTTGTGATAATAAGAAAGGGATTATTGATCCTCTTGATCCCATTACATTACCATATCGAACTATTGAAAATTTAGTTCTATTGAAACCAGAATATCCGTTACCAGCTATGAATAATTTGTCTGAAGCTAGTTTTGTTGAACCATAAAGATTAACAGGATTTACTGCTTTATCAGTGGACAATGCAACTACTTTTTTAATTTTTCTATTTATACAATTATCTATAATGTTCATTGCACCTACAATATTTGTTTTTACTGTTTCGAATGGATCATATTCAGCTGTAGGAACAATTTTTAAAGCAGCTGCATGAACTACATAGTCAATTCCGTCTAAAGCTCTATTTAGTCTTTCCTTATCTCTCACATCACCTATAAAGAATCTTATTCTGCTTTCATTTTTGTATTTTTTGCTTAACTCCCATTGCTTCATTTCATCTCTTGAAAAAACAACAATTTTTTTAGGGTTATACTTTTTGAGTGTCATATCTAAAAACTTTTTACCAAAAGAGCCTGTTCCACCCGTAATTAAAATATTTTGTTTTGATTTCATATCAAGAAAAAGTATTACCTATTATTTCATATAAATTTTAAACATCAATTTAATTTTTGTATTAAAAATTTGTCAACATTTTTAAACTTTATTTTACCAATTAAAGAAATAAGTTTTGCTAAATTTGCCTTAGAATATGTAATTTCATTAAAATTATTATCATCTATAATAATTTGATCTTTTTTTTTAAAAAATTTGTTTATTAATTTATTAATATTTGTAGCTTTACCAGATCCTATATCAAAGATACCTGATTTATTAATATTTAATAGTTTATTGTAAATATTCACAAGATCATCTATGTGTATAAAGTCTCTAAATTTATTTTTTTTTGAATAAATTTTAATTTTTCTTTTTCTTTTTTTTAAAACTATGATTTTATTAATTAAAGAATTATTATCTGATGGTCCAAAAACATTAAATATTCTTGCAATAATTAAATTAAATCTAATCTTTTTTTGTTTAGATATTAAATAACGTTCAACAATTAATTTTGTAATTGCATATATCCCACGATTGTTATCTGATGCTTGTAATTCAGTATTAGTTGCATCAATATTGTAAACAGAAGATGAGCTAGTAAAAATAAATGAATTAATTTTTACTTTTTTTTTCTGTAATAATTTTATTAACTCATCTATCAAATAAATATTAGATCTAATTATCTTACTATAATCATTCAAATTATTTAATTTTGATAAGGGATAAGAATGATTATATATAATATTTATTTTTTTATTATTTATATAATTAACCTCGCCAAACATTTCTTTAACGGACATAAGTTTAAATTTTGAATTTTTTTTTTTTATATTTTTTGATAGGTAACTTCGCTTACCTAAAACATATGTGGCAATCATTTTAATAATTTATAATATTATTTATTTTTTGTTTAAAGTTATTTTTAAGGTCATTACTTATTTGCAATTTTTTTTTCATTATAATATCCCAATTACCTAGTCTATCTCTCCTTCTTTGATGTTTTTTGTTCTTAAAATTTAAAATTCTATTTAGCGCATGTTTTAAACTTGAAAACTCAATATTTTTTTTGAAATACTTATCTAAATTTGTTTTAAATTTTTTGTCATTTATAAAAATATTTCTTTTACCTAATATAGCAGTTTCAATAGATGTAGTTGCTCCATATTTTTCTGATATTGTTATATCTGACATTAATGATGCTGTCATAGGCATGATGATATTTCGAAAACTTAAATTTTTAAAATAAATTTTTTTCTTAATGATGTTTTTTGTAGAAAGATGATTGAACTCAATAAATCTGCCAGAATTTACAGCTTTAAAAATTTGCATATCGTCAGGGAACATAATAGTTGGAATATTTTTTAAAAATTGAGTTTTTATAATGACGATAATATCTTTATTATCTAGCACAAACTTTGCTAGCTCTTTATATTTAACTTTCATTTCTTCGATTGTAGAAAGAGACCAATTTGAGTCGTCGGCATTTTCATCAAAATACGATATTATAAATTTATTATTTAATCTAAATTTATTTTTGTATTTTTTTATATCTTTTTTAAATTTTTTAATGAGTGATGAATACAAATACCCTGAGATTAAAATTTTTTTTGGTTTAGAGTAAAAATTTGAATATTTATCGATAAAATATTTTGAAAAAATAAACATATAGTCAGCTGATGTGGACATTATAGGATTAGGTTCTTTAATAAATGAGTATTGATACGAAATAACTTTGTGATTAAAAAATTTTCTTAAGATACTTAATGAAATTGATAATATATTTGATGATGAATATGAGATTACATAATTAATATTATTATGAGTTAATATTGGTGAAATTTTTTTAGCTTGTAATTTGACATGATTGAGGTGACACATAAGACCATTTAAGTTTTTTTTCGAATTAAGATCTTTAGATATATTTTCAAACATATAATCAATTTTTTCTAGGATATGTTTGTCAGGCTTGTAAAATAATAATTTTTTTGTGTTAATAATCCTAGTATTGTTTTTTCTGAAAATTTTTGTTTCTTTATAGTTTGAAAATATAATCTTCCTAATCTTACTATTGATAAAAAAAAAATCAGATCTATAACTTTTATTAAAATTAATGTTACTTTCTGTGTCAAAAAATATTTCAGGTCTAATTTTAATTTTTTTATCTTTTAAGAAAAAACAAAAAATTGTATTTATAAATCTAAAAATTCTGTAATTGATAATATTTTGGTAATATTGAACATTTAAACTTCTAATATTTAAAATTTTAATAGAATATTTTTTTTCTAAAAATTTTTTAATAGTCAAGTCGTTTAGATTTAAATGGAAAAATTTAATGTCTTGAAAAAAATATTTAACAATCTCAATTTTTAAAACTGATGAGTTAATTTCTAAATATAGGTATTTAGAGATTATTAATCTTAACTCATTATTATAAAAATTTGCATTTGCTTTTCTTATTAAGTGGTTTTTAAATAAGTTTCTCAAAATTATTTTTGTAAATAAATTAGTAAGTTTATCTACATGAAAATGAATATTTTGACTGTTCTTATAGATTTTTGCTGCCTCGAACTCAACGAAACTACAATTTTTTTTTACTTTCTTAAGAATTAAAATGAATCTACTTTTTTTGCAATTTTTATCTAAAAAAAAATAATTTTTATTTTTGATTGAAAATAAAACTTTACAAAATATAAGAAGATTTATCTCAAAAAATACATTATGCATTAATCTGTTGGTATTTCAGAATATACCAATTCATGAAAAGCCAAGGCAAATAAATTATTTAAATCTTGTCCTGAAAGTTTAGAATTATTTAAATATTCTGTTCTTAGCTTATTTATATAATGAAGATTAAAATAATTTTTATCTAATTTATTTATAAAATTCTTCTTACTAATTTTTTTTTTGAGGATATTTTTGAAAGCAGAGTTATATAATAACTCATAGTTATGGTTGAAATTTCTATCTACATCATAAAGATACGAATGTGGCCCTTCTTGTAAATTATATGGATATTTTACTTTTTCCCTGAGCATTTTTTTTAGAGGATATTTAGTATTATTTAGGTCCAATCCTCTTCCATATTTTTCGGGCATGATTGATAAAATATTAATAATTTTTCTATCCAGGAAAGGTAAATGTCCAACTAGACCAAAATACTGACAAGTCTTTTCGAATGAAAGTACAGTTGAGCCCTGCCAATGAAAATAATTATATAAATATAAAAATACAGAATAAAGATTGTCAGGTTTTAATTCAGTAATAAATTTTTTAATTATTTTTTTGTTTATCATTTTATTTTGATAGTAATTTTTACCTTTATTTGTTAAAAAATTTAGATTATTTTTTGATACAAATGGTAATCTTGTAGCTCTTAGAAAAAAAGATGAAATGAATTGAGAATTTATTTCTTTCTTTTTTTTAGATAACTTTTCAAATTCAATATTATTGTTTAAATTTTTAAAATACGAGAAGATAGGGTCTAACGTTAAATTTTGATTTTTATATACAAAATTTAAAAAAGTGGGACCAAATAAATAAGAATTCATTTTATCGCTATATTCCCTAAAATCATAAGATGCGGGATGATAAATAGAAACATATTGGCTAAACCCTAAATTATGAGAACCGTCACTAATTTCTCCACAAAATACATAACAATCATCTCCAAATTTTTGTTTCACAAATTTTGCTAAGTAAAAATGGTTTATAGATGTAATACTTGCTAATTGATTATTATTTAAAAAAGAATAAAGGTCGCTGTTGTATATCTTGCTATCTTTATAATAATCAAAATCAGTAATTTCTAGTTTAACACCATAAAAGTCACATATCTTCTTTGCTCGTGAGATCTCAAATGTATTTGCAATTTTGTTTTTAGAATATTTCATCCTACCAATTACGCACTTAATATTTTTTTTATTTGTTATCCTGACCAATCCAGCCAATATTGATGTTGAGTCCCAACCTGATGATAAGTATATAATATTTAACCTTCCATGTTTCTTGGCTTTAAGAGTATTTAAAAATGCCGAGGTATATTCTTTAAACTGATCTTCCCCAAATTTAGGATTTGTTCGAAGGGGTCTAAAATTGAATTTTTTAATTTGTAGTTTTTTACTTTTTAAGTAAATATTTTGATTGGGAGCAACTCTTGATATGTCAAAATAAATCGTGTCCTCTTTAAAAGGTCGATTTCCATAGACTGATAATGAATGTGCTATTGACAGTTTATCTAATTTTTTCTTAATTGATTTTTTATATTTAAATATTTCCAAACTTGAGGAAATCAATATTTCTTTTGTATTATTATAATATACTTCATATCTATTGAAATAGTCTGTACTTAATTGCAAATAATTTTCATTTAATCTTAAAATTAGAAATTTTCCATCCAGCAAAAATTGTTTATTATTATTTAAAGTTTTAATTAATTTAGAGTTATTAATTTTACTAAGATTGAATTTTTTATCATATAAACCGTTTATATTGCCAAATATATAGTAAATATTATATTTATCTTTGAATTTTTTATAATTTCTTTTTTTTAAAAAAATATTTAATTTTTTAAAAGTAATTTTGTTAAAAACTTTAGAGTTAAGCTCAAAGTTTTTGTCATTACTAATTACAAAATCCATAATAATTTATATAAATGATAAAAGGCTTATATAAACTACATTTATTTAAGTTTAATTCAATCGATAAAATCCTTTATAAGCAATTTTTATCTTTTTGTTAAATTTTAATTCTTTTTTTTCTAATTTAGATAGAAGTTTAAATGTCTTATCTAAAGCGTTCTCATAAACACGTAAAATTTTGTCAGTATGTGCAACGGAAACCATCACAGTGTTATTAGTTAAAAAACCATATTTAAGCATAAAATATGTCGATAAACTTTTGTAATAATCCTTTTTATCTCCATCAAAACTAAAACTACATATTGAATCTATGCCAAATAATGTGATGGGTAAATTATATTTGTTTGAAAGTTTTTTCCAAATCATTTGAACCTTTTTTCCTTGTTTAATTATAAATTTTTTTGAATTTGTTTTTTTCATTAAATCTATTGTTTTTAATGCAGCTGTAGGGCCAGATCTTTCTGACCAAAAGGTGCTTGAAATAAAAGAATTTCCTGCTGAGTCCATTATATTTTTTTTTCCTAGAACAGCTGTAATTGCATAACCATTACCAATCGCTTTTCCAAAAATAGCTATATCAGGGTTTATTTTATATTTTTTGTGTATTCCGCCTAAGGTTTCTCTAAAACCAGTGGTACATTCGTCAAATATTAATACGGCTTTGTATTTGTTAGCAAGGTTTCTAACTTTTTTAAGAAAATTTTTTTCAGGTTTTATATTTCTAATAACCTCCATTTTTATAATTCTAACTTTTTTGACTTTGAGAAGGTATTCTAATTTTTTAGAATCATTATACCTAAATGTATAGGTAATATTTGATAATTCTTTAGGTATTCCTCTTTTATTTATTCCATCCAATAATAGTTTTTTTATATCGTTATTTTTATTTAATATTGCTGATAAGTACCAATCATGCCATCCATGATAACCACAAACAGCAATTTTCGATTGTTTAGTATATGATCTTGCAATCCTTACAGCTATAGAGTTAGCCTCTGCACCAGTTCTTGCAAATTTAACTTTTGAAGACCAAGGATGAAGTTTTATTAATTTCTCAGCTAAATTTACTTCCTCTGGGCAATTAAGACTCGTCATATTACTTTTTTTCAAATTTTTAATTACTGCATCATCAACTTTTTTATTTGCATATCCCAACACATTTGTCCCAACTCCCATAAGAGACATATCGATATACTTTTTATTATTTAAATCCCACAGGAAACATCCTTTAGCTTTTTTATAATAGGCTGGCCAATAATCAGGTAAAAAATTTTCTGGTCTTTTTGAGAATAAGCTGTTCCCCCCTAGAATATTTTTTTTTGCTTCCTTCCATAAGATGTTGTTTTTATTTTTCCTCACCTTGAGACCCACTTATACATTTTTGAGTACCCATTGTCGCAATATGGTGCAATTAGATCTTTAAGTTTCTTATTTTTATCTAGGTATAAAATTATTTTTTCCAGATTTAATTTTTTCCTTTGAAAATTTTCATATATTTTTTTGCAAACTATTAAATCTTCAGGATTATCAATTGTTAATCTCAAATCTTTTCTAAAGTAGGCTTTTTTTGGAAACACTCTATTTATTTTAAACATATGTATATTTTCTCTAATATACAAAGTACAAAATTCAGACTTATGTTTTTTTTGACCATATCTATGAGATTTCTCAAGTGCTTTGAGCTTAATAATTTCATATCCACAACCATCAATGATATTATCTAACAAGGTAGCATCATAGTTATTATCTAAATGTTTTTTCCAAGTTTCTTTTAAATTATTTAGATAAGGAAAGGGAGATTCGGTTGTAATTCTCAAAACGTCCGTAGCCTTAAGTTTTTTTGCACATTTAATAAGCCTTGATAACACGTCGAAGTCATCGCCGGTTATAAATTTTAGAGAGTTGGATTTAGCAATTTCCTTATAAATAAAATTTTCCTTTTTTTCTGAGATTGCAAGGCCTATATCTTCAATAATTTCAAATTTTTTTAAACTTTTAATTAAATATTCAATTACAGTGATTTGTTTTTTAGATCCTAAATTTTGCAATGGTTTTGCATATAATCTTGATCCTCCATTTCTACAAGCTAATATCGCTACTAATTTTCTGCTCATAAAATATCTTCCTTAAGAATAATTTTATTTTTCTTTATATTTTTTTTTGATTTATTACCAATTATTGAATTAATATTTTTAATATTTGTCATATAAGAGCTTCTTTTAAAAATAATATTTGAATAATTTAGCATACTATTTTTTTTAATATTTTTTTTAGCTATAGGGACTCTTCTGATTGCTTTTCTATAAATTTTTTCACTTTTGCTTAGATCAAAATTTTCTGCTCCTAAAATTTTTATTATTTCTTTTGTATCTTTTACTAGTTTTTTAAATTCATCTGGATTGAGAGCGGAAAAATAATCCTCTAATTTAAATATTCTATTTGTTGTTAAATGTTTTTCAATATACTCTGCGCCTGAAGCAATAGCCATCGATATAATCGGTATTTGATCTTTGTCATTTGGAATGACATGATCTGCAATACCAACAGAAAAATTATTTTCTTTATTCTTAAATCTTGAGATTATTTTTTTTATTCTTGAAATATTTAAATCAGAGTTAGGTGTAGGTAATGTTTGATGACCATGCAAAAGGACAATTTTACAGTTATCTAATAATTTTAAGCATAATCTGATTTCATCCTCGTTTGCACCTCCTATTCCAACAAATATTTTTTCTGGATTAATTTTTTTTATTTCTGAGAGCAGTTCAATATTATTAATGTCTGTTGGATGAATTTTAATTAATTTTGCACCAATAAATTTAGCAGTTTCTAAACTTTTTTTACCAAATATTTCTGTAATTAATTCAATTTTATTTTTTTTTGCAAAATTATATATCTTTAACCATTCATTTTTATTTAATTCTAAAGATTTGAAAATTTTATAATCTTTATAGTCTTTTGTAGCTAATTCATCAGCATAAACTATTTGAATTTTTGCAAAATTTGCTAATGCTAATTTAGCTCCTTTTATTAATTCAAATGCTTGTAAAACTTTGCCCTCATATCCTTGCGCTAATTCAGCTATAAATTTTACTTTGTTCATTTTATTTAATTTTAATTGTTAAACTTATTATAATTGATTTAATATATAATTAATAATAAGGAATTATAATGTTTAATTATAAAAATAAAATATATAATCATGAAAAACTTGATGATACATGGAGTCAACCTTCTTATGTAGAGAAGTATAAAGATTTAGATAAAACTTGGTCTTGGAGGCAATTGCCAAACTTTGACATAAGCCATAAGAAAATAGAAAAACCAAAAAATTTAATCAAGGGATCTATACTTGAAATTGGATCTGCTACTGGTGGAGCTTTCAAATATTTGAAATCAAACAATGTATTTTCAGAAGATTTAAAATATTATGGTCTGGATATTTCCGAGCATGGAATTTCTTATTGTAAAGAGCATTATCCAAATGCAAGTTGGATAAAACAAGATCTAAGCTTAAAAAAAATTAATGATACTTATGATTATATTTTTGAAAGAATAGCAGTCCACCATATGCCTAAACCTCTGGAAATATTTCGTAATTTAACAGAAAAAACAAATAAATCTATATCAACATCTTTTGTTAGCTGTATTAATGGCGATACGATTTCGAATTTAGATATTTCGAGATATAGACATTCTTCTGGAGAATATGTTTTTTTCAATATTATTAATATATTTGAGGTATTGGAAATATTTTTGTCTAAGTTTAATCTGATTCATATTTATTATGGAGGCCCCCATGAACAAATTTATAACGATTCAACAGGCTATCAATATCTATCACCGGAGGTTGATCAAGATAAAAGAAGGATAGGCAGAACGACTATTATTGCATCAATGTCAAAAGATTTAAAAGAAAAAAAAATTATTTTTTTAAATAATAACTCATTTTTAAAATCTATTATTAAAAAATTTCTAAGTGTTGGTAACAGAAAATACAGAAATGATTTCGAAATTATTGAAGAAATGGTTAAAAATTTTGTAAATAGAAAAACAAATCAGACAGTTTACAATTCTCCGTATGCACCTAAATAAAATAAAAACAAAAATTGGTTTAGAGATATTTAAAATAAAAAAAAATTTTGAAATTTTTGGGAAATTGAAAAAAAATTATACTTTACATTTTACACTTAAAAAAAATGAACCACTTTATGACCTTGTTTACAATGGGTATGATTTTCACAAAAAATTATTAACTGATGAAGACATCAATTTTATAATACAAAAATATGTGAATAAACTAAAACTAACAAACGACAAAACATTTGATTATAATTTAACGTTTCCTTTTTTTGATAAAAAAATAATGCAAAAAGTATTTAATTCAGAAATAATAGAAAAGATAAACGGTTTTTTTCTTAAAGTATATAATGTAAAGCCAGTATTACAGCAGTCGCCAATGATAGTTATTACAAAACCATCAATTGAAAATAAAGATATGAATAAGAGTGTTAAAATTCCTGCAGATTACCATACTGATTACCCAACGGAAATGGCAATTCATATTCCTCTTAATGATTTAAAAGAAAATTCTATACATACAGTTTACTGTGAAAAGTCAAATAGACATTTGTTAACAAAATCCACATCTAAATATGGTGATAAATTCGTGAGTAAATTTAAAAAAGTAAAATTATCAACTACAAAAGGTAACGCAATTATTCTAGATACACAGGGGATACACAGGGCAAATGTCAAAAAGGGAGATTTGAGAATAATGTTATTTTTAAAATTTTCATCAAAGAATAATTTAATTTTTGACGTCGATTATTCAGAAAATAGTAATAAATCTAAGTTATCAGAATATTTTAATTTCAATAATCAAATCTTAGAAAATGATCGCGACTTTGCGTTAAGAAATGGTTATTTAGATGAAAATCAATGTAAAATTTATAATTACTTTACTAAATAAACTAAATACTAAGCTTGGATTATCTGCTTATTTTTTACTTTATAAACTTTGTCACATAAACTGAGAGTATCTTCATTATGTGAAATTATAATTATACTCCTATTAATCTTCATCTTGTTTAAGTTTAAAAATATTTTTTTCTCATTCTCAGTATCTAAAGAGCTAGTAGTTTCATCAAATACGATTAATTCTGGATTTCTATACATAGCTCTTGCAATTGCTAATCTTTTAATTTGACCACCAGAAAAGTTAATTCCATTTTCACCTACTAATGTATCTTCTTTATTTTTTAAATCTGAAATAAAGTCTTTTAATTGTGAAAAAAAAATTGCTTTTTCAAATCTATCCTTGTCAAAGGTGCTAGACCCATAAATAATATTATTTTTTATGGTATCATTTAATAAATATATTTCTTGTGTAACATAACCAATTTTATTAAGCCAATCTTTTTTTAAATTTCCCGAGTAAATATCATATTTACCATCAATCAGAATTTGACCAGAGGATGGTTTTATTAAACCACATATTATATCGACTAAAGTTGTTTTCCCCTCACCACTCTTTCCATAAATACCTATAATTTCATTTTTTAATATTTTTAAATTTATTTTATTGAACAATTCTTTATTATTTGAAAATTTAAATTGGAGATCCTTAACAATTATTGAATTTTTGAATTCTAAATTGTTTTCACTGTTAATATTTAAGTCTTTTTGTTTTAAATATTTATCTTGGAATTCATTTGCCTCGGTCAATTCTTTGTTTAAAATTTTCACTGTAGGCTTATAAAACATAATACTCTGAGTCTGAGTGGAAATCCTAGCAAAGCACGGCATCAAACGTAGGCTAGCCGCAGCTAATAAAGTTAAATTTGAAAAAATTTGTTCTGATGATAAATCTCTGAAATAAAAAAAATTTATTACAAATATAAATATTAAAACTATAACATATTCAAAAAAAAATTTAGGAAATTGTGATAGAATGCTTTGATTTTTTGAAGATTGAGAATATTTAAATAGGTTTTTACTGAATTTTTTTAAAAAGAAATTTTCAATATTAAAAATTTTTATTTCCTTTATGGAATTGAATGTTTCCTTAAGGTCATTATGTACAAAAAATTTTTGTCTTACTAAAATTTCACCCCATTTTTTTACATAAGGTTTTGAAATAAAATAGTAAATGAAATAAAAAAATATTAAGAAAAATGATATTATAATTGTAGAAATACTATCACTTAACATAAGTAAAAATATTAAGCTAAGAATTAAAATTACATCAGTTATTAAAATAGAAAAAGCTATTATAATTTGATAAGTAAAAATACCAATTTCGGAATAAATATTTCTTATTAAAATTGAACTGTTTGTGTCAGAAAAATATGTATATGGTTTTTTTATATAGGTTGTTAAAAGTTTTTTACTCAACTCATAATGAAGATCAAACAAATAAGAATAAATTTTATATTGAAAAAAAATACTAAGAATTAGTTTTAATGTATAAAGTATAACAAGTATAATCATCATTTTATACTGATCGAAATTTTCTAGGTTTGGTACAAAACTAAAAATGATACTTTCTGTTCCGAATATTGATAAAATAAAAGATACAAAAAGTCCTAAACCTAAAAACTCTAAAAAAGATAATGAAAATGCAAAAAAAAATAATTTTAGGATTTTTGGCTTAAAATCATCTCCACAAATATAAATAATTTGAGAAAGAAAATTTTTTAAGGAAAGAATTAAATGCATTTTAAATTATAATATTAAAATCACCAATTTCTTGGGTCAATAAACGAATTGTTAGTATTATCAAACCTTTTAAGTAAACTTAATCTGTTTTGAAATTTAAATCTTAATATTTTGTTCAATTGATTTAAATTATGAACACCAAAAATAACTTTCCCTATATATTTTTTTAAAAATACATGAGATAAAGCAACATCATACAAATCTAAATTTTTATTTTTTAATAGGTTATGTAGATTATTTAATATTTGTTTATGTTTTTTAAATTTATAACTTATTTTCTTTTCTTTCATAAACATTAACCCTTGCAAAAAAACCGATCTAGCATGTACTTCAATTTTATTTTTTAGGAAAAAATTTTCATATTTATCGGATCTGTTATCAAAAATGTTAACCGGAATTTGCACTACATCATATTTTATTCTATGGAATAATTTTACTATATTTTCATAGGTATAAATAGATATTCCAATTTTGTTAATAATTTTGTTTTTCTTTAGATATTTAATATTTCTTATAATAGTAAAATTTTTAAAATCATTTTCCAAATTTCTAACAAATAATATATTTATTTTGTAATTTTTTTTTATTTGATTAAAATAAGGCTTAATTACACTAAGAGGTCTATTTAAAAATTTTACATCTACCTTGGTATTTACTATGAAATTTTTAAATTTTTTTTTCATAGAAATACCAATTTTGTAATCTTCAGCAGTATCTATTTGCGAGATATATAATTTAGATTTATTTAATATTTTATTAATTTTCGTATTACTTATTTTTTTTGTTGAATTATTGCTTATACCATAAGGTTTTCCAAATTGTGCAGTTCCTAGTATTAACTTATTAAATTTAAAATTATAAGTCATTAAATACTCATTAGAAAATGTTTTACTTATTTTAAAACCTGACTTTTGATAACTTTTAATTGCAATTTTATTTTTTTTGTCCACATTAAGATAAAATGACTCAATGCCAAAATTTAAAAATAAAAATTCTGTAGATAGATTAATTACTTGATTGCCAATATTTTTATTTCTATATTTTTTTTCTCCGATCAAAATGCCAAGCCACGCGGTGCCATTATTTAAATTGATGTCGTGAAACTTTATATTACCAATATGAAAATTCGTTTTTTTCGTGAAAATTCCAAAAAATATTTGATTTTTTTTTTTTAATTCTTTTAAAGTACTATTCAATAATTCATTATTAGATTTATATTTTGATTTAATAAATTTTTTAATTTCATCATCTCGAAACCAATTAAAATAATTTCTTGAAACAATTTTTATTGAAAGTTTTTTTAAATATATTTTTTTACCATTTATTTTTAAGTTACTTTTAATCACTAAAAATTAATTTTTAAATTTATCCTGAATGTGTAGATTTAATATATTTTTAAATTTGTCAGTGCTTATTTTATCAATTAAATTTTCTTTATAATCATTTTTTGTTTCATAAAGCATTTTTAAAGAGTCTTTTCTGTTAATTATTTGAAATTTTTTTTGATCAAATTTAAATCTTTCAAAATAAGAATATTCCTTACTAATAATTGCAACCTCCATAAGATCTTTGTAAATAGATTCTGATACTATAAAATCTCTTTTTTTTTCGTCAAAAATTGAATTTCCATTTGTAAAATTCATTTTATTAATTTTGCAAACATCTAAAATTGTGGGAGCTATGTCAATATTGCTTGATACTAGTTGCATTTTACTAATATCTTTAGATTTATAAATGTTATTAGGAGTCCTACAATAAAATGGGACGTTTGTTCTTTTGAAATTTAAGACTGGAATTTCTTCAGCAAAACTAGTTACTTTCCCTTTTTTGCTATATTTTTTATTAAATGGGCTGCCATGATCTCCGGTCAGAATGACTGTTGTATTATTACTTATTTTTTTTTCAATAAAATTA